>OGCM01000711.1_pt1 | contig 48959 bp, 38 predicted proteins | sample 1570151 | NCBI WGS metagenome assembly OGCM01 (sample SAMEA4370582, study PRJEB24528) | human gut metagenome
CACAGCGTCAAGCGCGTTTACACGCTGCAGAATGTCGGCTGTGCACACTGCGCGGCAAAAATGGAGCAGCGCATCAGCGAACTCGAGGGCGTGGAGGACTGCGTTCTCGTATTTGAGACCAAGCAGCTGCGCGTAACCGGCGAAAACCCGGATGCGCTCCTGCCGGAAATCCGCGAGATCTGCTCGTCCATCGAGAGCGAAGCCAAGGTCATTGCGCCCAAACCCAAGCACTACGGCAAGGACGGTCAGCGCGTTTACACGCTCGAAAACCTCGGCTGTGCGCACTGTGCCGCGAAAATGCAGCACCAGATCAGCCAGCTCGACGGTATCGATGACTGCGTACTGGTTTATGAGACCAAGCAGCTGCGTATCAAGGGTGACAATCCTGATGCACTGCTCCCCGAAATCCGCAAAATCTGCTCAAATATCGAGAGTGACGTCAAGGTAATCGCTCCCGAGGAGGAAAAGGAAGAGGACAACAGCCATCCGCTTGCCGAAATGCTCATCGGTGCAGCGCTGTTCGTTGCCGGTCTGCTCATTCCGACCATGGCTGTCAAACTGGTGCTGCTCATCGCGGCTTACCTGCTGCTCGGCCGCCATGTCCTGCTGACGGCTGTCAAGAACATCGGCCGCGGTCAGGTATTTGACGAAAACTTCCTGATGGCCGTTGCAACCATCGGTGCATGGGCGGTCGGCTCGTTCGACGAGGCTGTCGGCGTTATGCTGTTCTACCGTGTCGGCGAATACTTTGAGGATCGTGCGGTTGACCGTTCGCGCAAGCAGATCATGGACGCGATCGACCTGCGTCCCGAGACGGTAAATCTGATCAAGGACAACGGCGAAATCGAGGTTATTCCGGCCGAGGACGCACAGGAGGGCGACATTGTTCTGGTACGCCCGGGCGACCGCGTTCCGCTGGACGGCGAGGTTGTCGAAGGCGAAAGCCGTCTGGATACCTCGGCTGTTACCGGTGAGCCGGTTCCGGTTCGTGTCGCTGCCGGCGACAAGGCAACCTCCGGATGTGTCAACACCGACGGCGCGATCAAGCTGCGTGTCACTCACATTCTCGCTGAGAGCATGGTACAGCGCATTCTCGACAGCGTGGAGAATGCAGCGGCCCGCAAGCCGAAGATTGACCGCTTTATCACCCGTTTTTCCCGCGTTTACACCCCGGCAGTTGTTGCAATCGCTCTGCTGACCGCCATTATCCCGAGCCTTGTTACCGGAGAGTGGCACAAGTGGGTCTACACCGCGATGACCTTCCTTGTAATTTCCTGCCCGTGCGCACTGGTGCTCAGCGTACCGCTGACCTACTTCTCCGGCATCGGCGCAGGCTCCAGGCGCGGTATCCTGTTCAAGGGCGGCGCTTCTCTGGAAGCACTGAATAACGTTAAAACCATTGTTATGGATAAGACCGGCACCATCACCAAGGGCAACTTTGTAGTACAGAAGGTCGTTCCGGCGCAGGGCGTTCCGCTCGATGAGAATGAGCTTCTGTGGCTGGCTGCCGCCTGCGAGGGCGCTTCCACCCACCCGATCGCCAAGTCCATCATCAACTCCTACGAGGAGCGCAAAATGTCCGCGGCAAAGGCCGGCGACTTTTCTCTTGTTGCCGTTGGTGCAACGGTTGAGAACATCCGCGAGCAGGCCGGCGAAGGCATTTCCGCCGAGCTTGAAGGCAAAACTATACTCTGCGGCAACGTAAAGCTGATGGAGCGCAATAATATCGACCTTTCCGGCTACCACGGCACCCCGGGCAGCACGGAAGTGCTGCTGGCGATGGACGGTCACTTCCTCGGTCATGTTGACATTGCCGATACCATTAAGGCAGATGCCAAATCCGCAATCAGCCGCATGAAGGCTCAGGGACTCACCACCGCCATGCTGACCGGTGACGGTCAGGCCAGTGCGGACGCGGTTGCACAGGAAGTCGGCATTGACGAAGTGCGTGCCCGCCTGCTCCCGCAGGATAAGCTGTCGGCGCTGACCGATATCCGCGAGAAGCGCGGTGCGGTTATGTTCGTCGGTGACGGCATCAACGATGCTCCCGTACTCGCCGGTGCAGACGTCGGCGCGGCAATGGGCAGCGGCGCAGATGCGGCAATCGAGGCCGCAGATGTGGTGTTCATGAAGGCCGACCTGACTTCCATCCCGATCTCGGTCAAGATCGCCCGCAAGGCGAATATCGTCTCCAAGGAGAACATCGTGTTTGCACTCGCGGTCAAGATCCTCGTTATGATCCTCGGTCTGTTCGGTATCGCATCCATGTGGCTGGCCGTATTCGCCGATACCGGCGTGGCTATGCTGTGCGTGCTCAATTCGATCCGCATGCTGTATATGAAGACCGAATAACACATACTCTTTTCACCTCTTATATAGAAAGGCTCCCGTTCCGGTTGGAATGGGAGCCTTTTGTATACCATATAGTCTGTGCTGATACGCAGGGTTTCCGCCTGAGAGGCAAACCACCGTTTACACCCGGCAAACAAACTCATTTGTGAAAAACATACTCTTTTCTGAAAGTCCTCGGCGCCATACCAACCGCCTTGGAAAACTGCGCATTGAAATGGCTCGGGTTGTCATACCCCACCTGCGATGCAATCCGCGTTACCGGCAAATCAGTTGTGATGAGCAGCGTCTGCGCTTCGCCAATCCTGCGGCGCAGAACATACTGCAGCGGCGAATATCCGGTCACTTCCTTGCAGATATGCGCCAGATAGTACGGACTGACGTGCAGCGCATCCGCCATCTGCTGCAGAGAAAATTCGTCCGCAAAATGCTTGTCGATGTAATCCTTGATGCGCTGTGCAAAGGCATTGCCGCTGTGCGTACTGCCTTCGGCAGCAGTTGCGCGGAACTGCTGCACAAGCGTCAGGATCGCAAGCAGAAGATGATGTGCACCGTCGTCGTTGCCCTCGGTCAGCTCATTGTAAAGCACGTCGTACAGATGCTCCAGCCGCACGGTCTGCGGCTCGGTCAGGCGGCACACCGGACACGAATCCTCCGCGATCAGCGTATTTTCGCGCAGTCCGGGCACAGCCAGTCCGCCAAGCGCCAGACTCGAGGTTGCCACCGGCCGATCCGGTCCGGACGGCTCATCGTGCACGACGCGGCTGTTGAAGATGAACAGATCGCCGCGGCGTGCCTCATACGGCGTGCCGCCGACAAAATAACGGCTCTCGCCGCCTCGCACGAGCACGATTTCCACTAAATCGTCATGCGCGTGCATAACGCGCGGATGCGCCGATGCCTTCTCATCTGTGCGGCTGACCGAAAACAGACGCGGCATCTGCGTCAGGCCGAATGGCGCTTCATATTCTTTTTTCACAAAGCATTGAATCATAAAAACGCTCCTTTTCCCTCAATTCCGCGACAAAAGCGCCTTTCTGCGGCGGAGATAGTATCCGCGAAAAACCAGCCGGTCGGGATAGCAATCCAGATACCAACCTCACCGACCGGCCCTGCCAGCGCCAACCAGATCAAACCTTTGGCGATACTGCCTTTTGTCAGATCGCGGTACATATCATCAGATAAACTCATTATAGCGCTCCTGCGATGAAAACTCAATGCAGCGCTTCGCCCGCTGCGGTCCGGCAGGGCTGCGGATAACAGAAAGCCTGCCACCTATGGTGACAGGCTTTCTCTATGCTGATTTTATCGAATCGGCAGCATCTTGCCGGTCTCGAAGGATTCCTTGCAGCGGTAAGCAGCCTCGGAAACGGCGGTGCCGTCATAAACGGTGAGGTCAGCCGGCTTGGTGTTGTCGCGGACATGGCCGGTGAAGGCAACCATTTCGGCTACGAAAGCCTCGTGCCAGCGGCTCATGAAGTCCGGATAATACTCCTCGCGGGAGCCGTGCTCATCCACGATATTCAGCAGGTTCTTTGCGCCGACGTTTGCAATGCGCAGCGTGCCGTGGGTGCCGATGATCTCGGTCTCAACGTTGGAGCCTGCGGCATGGGTGCGGTTAGTGAACATGAAGCCCATTGCGCCGTTCTCCATCTGGATGGTAGCAGCTGCGTTGTCCGCATCGTTCAGCTCCTTGTACAGGTCGAACTCGAATACGCCGCCGATCGCCCATACATTCTTGACATCCGAGCCGGTGAACCAGCGGATGAGGTCGATATCATGTACGCACATATCGAGGTACTGACCGCCGGAGTGCGGTGCAAACTTGAGGGTAGACTCGATGGTGGAACGCGGGTCCTGCGTGTAGGAGCGAACCAGAACAACCTTGCCGATATCGCCGTTGTCAATCTTGCGCTTTGCCTCGGCGTAGGACTTGTCAAAGCGGCGCATGAAGCCAAGCTGGAAGATCAGATCAGGATGTGCCTCGATGACCTTCTCGGCAGCCTTGCACTGTGCAACATCCGTGCCGAGCGGCTTCTCGCAGAAAACGTGCTTGCCGTGGTTCATGGCAATTTCAATCTGCTGGCAGTGCAGGAAGGACGGGGAAACGATAACGATCGCGTCCAGCTCCGGATTCTTGCACATTTCCTCAAAATCGGTGTAAGTATTCGGCACGCCGAGCTCTGCCGCAACTTCCTTTACGCGGTCTGCATCTACGTCGCAGATGGCTGCCAGTTCGCAGCCCGGAACCTGCGTTGCAAGGTTCTTCGCGTGCTCATAACCCAGACGACCCAGACCTACCGAACCAACCTTAACAGTTTTCATGGTATATTCTCTCCTTTTATATGTAACTCTCTCACTCTTACGCGGCGGTTTTGCCGCTCTTCATTTGATGATTCTATTGTAGCGTTTCGGGGGCTGAAAAAACAGAGCATTCTTGCGAAAAGAACGCCCCTATTTGCGGGATATGAGTGGGGCTCTCGGACAAACTTTCAAATTCTTGCGGTCGATGCAAAAAGGCAGACCCGACGGTCTGCCTTTACGCTTACGTTGTTCAGCTGACATGAATGACGGCCACCGGACAGCCGCCTGCAGCCTCCTGCGCGCCCGCCTGCTCCTCTGCGGTTTCCGGCTGATGATGGACTTCGGCAAGGCCATCCTCCGCCATGCGGAACACGGAAGGACAGGTTCCTTCACACAGGCCGCAGGAAATACAGCCGCCTCGTTCGATTGTAACGTGCATACCGATACACTCCTTTCGGAGATTCAGTTTGCCCCGTTTCCGATGATTTATGCGTTCCTGCGCGCGAGACAGCGATGGCGGATGCCGCCGAAGCCTCCTGCAGCGCGGTCTGCACCGATTTGCCTGCGCTGACCGCCGCAAGAAAGTATCCGCAGAAGGTATCTCCGGCAGCGGTGGTGTCCACGGCCTTTACCTTAAATGCAGAAAGCTGAAACCGACCTTCCTCTCCATCATACAGCACACCGTCCGCGCCGACGGTCATAACGACCGACGCATTCGGGTATTTTGCCCGCAAAGCCGTCAGCGTATCCTCGAAATCTGCATTTGCATCCGTTCCCGCAAGCTGTGCCGCTTCGATTTCATTCACCATAAACAGGCTGACGCGCGCAAGAGGCAGCGCATCGAGGTTTTCCGGCATGGGAGACGGATTGAACACCACCCGCAGTCCCTTTTCATGCGCACGGCAGATGATCTCCGGCACGAGGTTGACCTCATTCTGCAGCAGCACCCAGTCGTCCGGCTGCGCGGTGTCGAGCACCCGCTCGATATACTCGCTCGTCATGCTGCGGTTTGCGCCGCCGAACACGATAATCCGGTTCTGACCGGCGGCGTTTATCTCGATAACGGCATGTCCGGACGGGCCGTCCACCTCGCGCAGCAGCGAGGTATCCGCACCGGATTCCCGCAGCAGATCGGCCATAAAGCGGCCTTCCGCGCCGATCGCGCCCGCGTGCAGCACCTCTGCGCCCGCTCGAGCCGCCGCCAGTGACTGGTTGAGCCCCTTGCCGCCCGCAGCCACGGCATAGTCCTTCGCGGTGATGGTCTGTCCCGGTCGTACAAACTGCTCCACCTGATATACCTTATCTATATTCAGCGAACCGAAATTGATGATGCGCATAGCTTCGCTCTCCTTCTCTTTTTCTGTCAGTATAGCATATCCGTCCTCCAGCCGCCACTATAAGCAGCTTTTTATTGGTATTTTCTCCAAAATCGCTGAGTTACAATTGACTTATCTGTAAAAAAGTTCTATTATTTTAATATGTTTCTACAAGAAAGGGAGGGGACTTTTTTGAGTCGTTTATCCATTGAAACGCCGGGCAAGGCTGAGACCGTCATTGCCGGCTTGTACCGCGATATCGAGCGGCGCATCAGCGCCAGTCCTCCGGGTCTGTGTCCGGTGGATATGTCGCTGTCGTTCCTGCGTCTGTGCCATGCACAGACCTGCGGCAAATGTGTTCCGTGCCGCATCGGTCTGGGGCAGCTGACCACTCTGCTCGAGCAGGTGCTGGATTCCACCGCAACACCGGAGACCATTGACCTGATCGAGAAAACCGCCCGTGTCATTCAGGATACGGCGGACTGCGCCATCGGCTATGAGGCTGCCCGCATGGTTCTGCAGGGCGTGCAGGGCTTTCGCGATGACTACCTCTCCCATGTGGAGAGCGGCCGCTGCCTGTTCGGCTGGGATCATCCGGTGCCGTGTGTGGCACTGTGCCCGGCCGGAGTGGATATTCCGGGCTACATTGCACTCGTGCGTGCCGGCCGCTACAACGACGCCGTGCGCCTGATCCGCAAGGACAACCCCTTCCCGACCGTATGCGGCTATGTCTGCGAGCACCCGTGCGAGGCACACTGCCGCCGCAGCATGGTGGACGATGCGGTCAACATCTGCGGCATCAAGCGTTTCGCGTGCGACCACGCGGACAACACCACGCCGCCGGATTCCGCACCTTCGACCGGCAAGCGCATCGGCATTATCGGCGGCGGACCGGGCGGTCTGTCGGCGGCGTATTTTCTGTCGCTGATGGGTCATCAGGTCGTAGTCTATGACCAGCGTCCCAAGCTCGGCGGCATGCTGCGCTACGGCATTCCGGATTATCGTCTGCCGCAGGACAAGCTGGATGCGGATATCGACTTCATCCTGTCCACCGGCATTGAGGTGCACACCGACGTTTCCATCGGCCGCGATATTTCGTTCGCCGAGATTGAGAACCAGTACGACGCGGTTTACATCTCCATCGGTGCGCATAACGACAAAAAGATCGGCATTCCCGGCGAAGACGCAGTCGGCGTACACTCCGCGGTGCAGCTGCTCCGCGACATCGGCGAGGGCCGCGTGCCGGACTTCAAGGGCAAGCGCGTCTGCGTCATCGGCGGCGGCAACGTATCGATGGATGCAACCCGAACCGCAATCCGTCTCGGTGCCTCCGCAGTAACGTGCGTCTACCGCCGACGCGTGACCGATATGACCGCACTCGCAGAGGAGATCGAAGAAGCACAGAGCGAAGGCTGCCAGATTCTCTCACTGCAGGCGCCCGATCACATTGAGACCGATGAAACAGGCCGCGTTACCGCTCTGTGGACACGTCCGCAGGTCATCGGTGCCTACGGCAAGGACGGTCGTCCGCGTCCCTACGATGCCGATCAGCCGCTGCTCCGCACACCGTGCGATGTCGTTATCGTAGCCATCGGCCAGTCCATCGACGCAAAGCCGTTCGAGCAGATCGCTCCGGTCGTGCGCGGCAAGATTCAGGCCGAATCCGACGCATTTGTGCCGAACACCCCGCATGTATTCGCGGGCGGCGATGCCGTTACCGGTCCGGCGACCGTTATCCGCGCGGTAGCCGCCGGCAAGGTGGCTGCGGCCAACATTGACGCACACCTCGGCTTCCGTCACGTTATCAAGAGCGATGTTGAGATTCCGGCACCGCATCTGACCAACATGCCGGCCTGCGGCCGCATCGAGCTGCGCAGCAGACCCGCCGAGGAGTGCGTCGGCAACTTTGATCTGGTAAAGTGCGGCATGACCGAGCAGGAGGTTCATCAGGAGACCTCCCGCTGTCTGCGCTGCGACCACTTCGGCTACGGTATTTTCAAGGGAGGGCGTTCTTCTAAATGGTAAATCTGACGATCAATTCTATCCCGGTGACTGTACCGGAAGGCACCACCATTCTGGATGCCGCCGCCTCTGTCGATATCGAAATTCCCAGCCTGTGCTACCTAAAAGAGCTGAACGAAATCTCCGCCTGCCGCGTCTGCTGTGTCGAGGTAGAGGGCGAAGGCAAGCTGGTTCCCTCGTGCAACAACGTTGTGCGTGAAGGCATGGTCATCCGCACCAATTCTCCGCGTGCACTCGAGGCGCGCCGTGTCAATATGGAGCTTATCCTCTCGCAGCACGACAACAAGTGCGCGACCTGTATCCGCTCGGGCACCTGCCAGCTACAGAAGATCGCAAACGATATGGGCATTCTGGGTGTTTCCTACCCCACCGACCTCGCACACGGCAAAAAGGCCGACTGGACGACCACGTTCCCGCTCTACCGCGATGTAAATAAGTGCATCAAGTGCATGCGCTGCATTCAGGTATGCGACAAGGTGCAGTCGCTGTCCGTCTGGGATATCAGCGGCTCTGGTGCGCGCACCACCATTGATGTTTCGGAAAACCGCGTGATCAAGCAGGCGGACTGCTCGCTGTGCGGTCAGTGCATTACGCACTGCCCGACCGGCGCTCTGCGCGAGCGCGATGACACGCAGAAGGCATATGCTGCGCTCGGTGATCCGGACCGCGTGACCATTGTGCAGATTGCTCCGGCCGTGCGTGCTGCATGGGGCGAAGCCTTCGGCATGCCGACTGGCAAGGCAACCGTCGGTCAGCTGGTGTCCGTTCTGCGCAAGCTGGGCGCGGATTATGTGTTCGACACCACGTTTTCCGCCGATCTGACCATCATGGAGGAGGGCACCGAGCTGCTCCAGCGTCTTCAGGCGGGCGATCTGGACAATCAGCCGATGTTTACCTCGTGCTGCCCGGGCTGGGTGCGCTTTTTGAAGTCGCAGTTCCCGGAAATGACCGGCCGTCTGTCCACCGCCAAGTCGCCGCAGCAGATGTTCGGCGCGGTCGGCAAGACCTGGCTGGCACACAACCTCGGCGTGGACGCGGACAAAATTTACAGCATCTCCATCATGCCGTGCATCGCAAAAAAGGCCGAGCGCGAGCTGCCGAGCATGGATTCGGCCGGTCACGGCAGCGATGTCGATCTGGTCATCACCACCCGAGAGCTGGCGCGCATGGCGCGTGCCGAGCACCTCGATGTGGAAAACATCGCGGAATCCGCGTTTGATTCTCCGCTGGGCGACGGCACCGGCGCAGGCGTTATTTTCGGCGCGACCGGCGGCGTTATGGAAGCCGCGCTGCGTTCGGCGTACTTCCTCACCACCGGCGAAAATCCGTCGCCGGATGCATTCCGCGAGGTGCGTGACGACGGCACGATTTCTCCGCTGCCGTGGCGCGAAGCGACGTTCGAGCTGGCAGGCCGGACTGTGCACTGCGCGGTAGCAAGCGGACTGGGCAACGCACGTCAGCTTCTGCACTCGCTGCAGCGCCGTGAGGTACACTATGAGTTTGTGGAGATCATGGCATGCCCGGGCGGCTGTGCAGGCGGCGGCGGTCAGCCGGTGGATGGCACCGACCGCGAAAAGGCCGCCGACCGCGGCAAGGTTCTGTTCCGACTCGATCAGAATGCGCCGCTGCGTTTTTCGCACGAAAATCCGGCGGTTCAGGCGCTGTACCGTGAGTATCTGGATGAGCCGTGCTCGCACAGAGCGGAGGAGCTGCTGCATTGCGACCATTTCGCATGGCAGATGAACGCTTCCTGCTGAGGGCACAAGAGGATAACAACCTACGGTTTTTACCCTCTTGTGAATCTCCCATTTCCCTTTTGGGATAGCACGGCGGCTGTTCAGAACTGAGACTATAAAGGAACGAGCGTACTGTTCCTCTTCCGCAGGGCGGACCTTTGGGTCCGCCCATTTCTTTTTCTTAGCCGCTCAAGCTGTTTTCGTACTGCTACACATGCGGTTAGTCTACGCTGGGTGCGGCATAATAGTGCCGCACAATTCGTTGGCACGTTATATAATAGACAGCACCTGCGAATTTAGATATTTAATACCATTTATCTTCGTAGGTGCCGTGCGTTACAACGTGCGAAAAAGTTGCGCAACACTGTTATCCCCCAGGGGACCTTCTCTTGCCCTGCGGGCAATTCACCTTGTGTTGCGCCTGCGTTGATTGAACCACCTGTGTAGCAGCAAGGAATCCGGCACTGCGTAGAGGTAACGAAATGGGAGCACACTGTGCTCCCCTACAGTAGAAAAGATCCTCTGCCGTTCCCCTTTTTCGCAGCGGTCACCGCTCTCTGGTCTGCGCCAGACTGCGAAACAAAGGGAAACGGGAGTTAAGAGGGTAGAAACCGTAGGTGTCTACCCTCTTGCCCCACCGCCGTGGATACGGCGCCTCCCTCGCTGAATCTCAGTGAAAAACTCCCCGCCCGTTAGGAACAAACACGCCTGCGCAGTTCGCGTACCCCATCTATTCGGTGCAAAAAGAGACAGAAAAACGGCACAGCCAACGCTGTGCCGTTTCGCTTATTTATTCGATATTCTGTGCGCAGATAATGGAAATTTTCGAACCCTCATTACTGTTTTCCGGCTGAATATTCTTCTGCAGCAGGTCTGCGAGCAGGCGCAGCGGCTGGTTGCCTTGCCGGAACATGTCCTGCGTGATGGTCAGGTCAAGCGAGCCGTCAAGCAGCATTTGCTTGCGTCTCAGCGACATATCATGTGCGATCACACGCACCTGCTGATCCATGCCTGCAGCTTTGAGTGCGTCCACGCAGCCGGTAACGCTGCGGTTTGCCATATAGATGGCCGCCGGCGGATTGTCTGACTGCAGCGCCGCCGTGACGCGGTTATAGGTCAAACGGTAGTCGTTATAGGTCTCCTCAATCTCGATCTGCGAGGAAGAGAAGCCCTTTTTCTTTAGATGCTCGCAGAAGCCGTCTAAACGGGTGCGGTGGCCATCGTACTCCAGATTACCCGCCATCGCCAGCACACGCGCGTTTTTCGGCACGCACTTGCTGAGCAGCTCGGCGGCAATACGGCCGCTTTGTGTGTAATTTTGACCTACAAAGCACAGACGGCGGCTGTTCGGCAGATCCGAGTTGAACGTGATGCACGGAATGCCCTGTTCGGCCAATTCTCCGATGCGTGCTTCGATCGAAATATCATTTAATGCACACAGTGCGATGCCCTGCGCGCCCCAGTTTACCAGCTCGTCCAGCAGCTCGATCGTCTCGCGCGGAATATCTGTTTCACAAGTGCACACACGCACCTCAACACCGCGCTTTTCCAGCTCGGAACGCGCAGCCTGAATGCCTCTCGGGACATCCTCGTGGAACGGACCGCTCCAGTTTGGCAAAAGCACACCTAAACGCACAGGTTTGAGCGGCAGCTTTGCCTCTGCGGCCTGCCGATGCGCCTCCTTCGGAGAAAGATAACCGGTCTCCTGAATGGCATTCAGCACACGCACACGCACATCCGCGCGCACATACGAACGATTATTTAATACACGGTCTACCGTGCCGCGGGAAACACCCGCAAGCTCAGCAACCGTTTGAATAGTTGGTCTTTTGTTCATAGTCCTTCACCTTTTCGTAATTGCTCTTTATATTATCCTGCATCTCTGTGATGTTTCTTTCCTCTGTGCTTATTATACCATATTTCTGTGCTTTGTGAATACAAAATCTGTGCTTTCCTTCTTTCTGTGCGTTTGCACATACCGCTTTTGGCACAAGTTTTCCGATATATCCGGTGTTTTATGCTCTATTTTTCATCTTTTTTCAAAACTATGTGCGATATTCTGTGTTTTTCACAGAATGTGTGCTTTGTACGACATATACAATTACACACATCCAACCTTGTGACCGCCCTTGTTTCCCGCATATTTGTTTTGTATTTCTCGTTTTATATGCATTTTACGCGCATTTTATCCGCTTATTTTGACGTTTTTCCATTTGAACGATTTCCACACCGGCAAATTGCCTGTTGACACTTCCGTACCCGCCCGCTATAATAAGCACATAAACAGCACAGAGCACACAATCGCACAGTGCTGAAAGAGAGACAAGAGAAGAAAAACGAGAAAAGAAAGGGAGACTCACTATGAAAAAGAGACTGTTAGCAGCCCTGCTCACCAGCGCCCTCGCACTCAGCCTGACCGCTTGCGGCGGCAGCACCGATTCTTCTGCAGCAAACGACGGCGGCGACACCGCCTCCACCCATGACGGCCCGTACAAGATCAGCATGGTGCTCAAGACCAACGCTGCCGAGTTCTGGAACATCGTTCAGGCAGGCGCAGAGGCTTATGAGGATGAGCATCCGGATCAGGTCAGCCTGGATATCAAGGGCCCTCCGGCTGAGACCTACTACGAGGAGCAGCTCAACACCATCCAGACCGACCTTGCGGTTGAGTCCTACGATGGCTACCTGATCGCTCCGCTGCAGTCCGAGGCTGTTGCAACCGCTATCGCAAACACCGACAAGCCGGTCGTAGCATACGATACCCGCATTGATTCCGACAAGTGCCTCGCATTCGTCGGCACCGGCAACAAGGAAGCAGCCAAGGAGGGCGGCAAGGCCGCTGTTGAAGCTGCAAAGGCAGCCGGCTGGACCGATATCAAGTGCATCGAGATCGCAGGCGTTCAGGGTGACGCAACCAACACCGCCCGCATGGAAGGCTACCGCGAAGGCGTAAACGAAGCCGGCGGCGAGTTCCTTGATAACGAAACCCAGTACGCTAACGCAACCGCTGATCTCGCTGTAACCGCGATGGAAGGCATCATGAGCAAGTATCCGGAAGGCGTTGCCATCATCTGCTCCAACAACGACGATATGGCGCTGGCAGCTGCCCGTACCGCAAAGGACAATCCGAACTATGCAAAAACCATCTTCCTCGGCTTTGACGGCCAGAAGTCCGCAGTAGAAGCCGTTCTGAACGGTGAGCTGACCATGACCGCTGCACAGAACAACTTCGACATCGGCTACAAGGCAGTTGAGACCATCGTGAAGATCCTGAACGGCGAGGAGTACGGTGACGTAGACACCGGCACCGAGATCATCACCAAGGACAACGCACAGGCTCGTCTGGACAACTTCGCAAACTGGCTGAAATAATTCCTTGAAATGCACGCATTTCAAGGAGATGGGAAACACCGCGGCTTTGCCGCGGATGATTCCCGGACGAAAATCAGCGCGTCGCACAGCGGCACACCGATTTTCTTACTTGTAAAAAAACGCAGATACATGCTCCGCGTTTTTTTGTGAAGGCAACGCCTTCACGATTTAATACCGCCTGCGGCGGAAACTATGTATGGAAACGCGCTCCAACGCTTCATACAAACCTCTCTTTTTATTCCAAATGTTCATTTAAGGAGGAACACCCATGAAAGTAGGTATTATCGGTGCGGGTCGTATCGGTAAGGTACACGCAAAGAACATTTCCATGTTCGTACCGGAGATGGAGCTCAAGACCATCGCTGACCCGTTTATGAATGAGCAGACCGAGGCATTTGCCAAGTCCTGCGGCATTCCGAACACCACCAAGGACGCAAATGACATTCTGAACGACCCCGAGATCGAGGCAGTGCTCATCTGCTCCTCTACCGACACCCATTCCAAGTACATCATCGAGGCTGCTCACGCAGGCAAGAACATCTTCTGCGAGAAGCCGATCGATTATGATCTGGAGAAGGTTCACGCTGCCATCAACGCAGCCAAGGAAGCCGGCGTAAAGCTGCAGATCGGTTTCTGCCGCCGCTTCGACCACAACCACCGCGCAGTTTACGACATGGTTCGTGACGGCAAGGTCGGCAAGGTCAACATCATCAAGATCTCCTCCCGCGATCCGGAGCCGCCTCCGGTATCCTATGTCAAGGTTTCCGGCGGTATCTTCTATGATATGATGATCCATGACTTCGATATGGCCCGCTTCCTCGCAGGCAGCGAAGTTACCGAGGTAAATGCAGTTGGTTCCGTTCTGGTCGATCCGGGCATCGGTGAGGCCGGCGACGTTGACACCGCGCTCGTTACCCTCAAGTTCGCAAACGGCGCGATCGGCGTGATCGACAACAGCCGCAAGGCAGTTTACGGTTACGACCAGCGCGTTGAGGTATTCGGCTCCGAAGGCTGTGCCGAGGACCAGAACGACACCCCGAACACCGCTGTTCTGTCCACCGCAGACGGCGCTGTACACGGCGTAGCCTACAAGGTAATGTGGGACCGCTACACCGGCGCATTCGTTGCAGAAATGCAGGCATTCGCAGATGCCGTTATCAACGACAAGGAGACTCCGGTTACCGGCGAGGACGGTCTGTATCCGGTACTGATGGCAGCTGCTGCTACCAAGTCTCTGCATGAGGGCCGTCCGGTCAAGATCTCCGAGATCGAGGCTTGATCACAACTTAATTTTCACACCACGCACACAGTCTAAGCAATGTGCTAAAACCGTTGGTGCGCTATGCACCAACGGTTTTTTTCTACAAATTGAGGGAGTTAGAACAGAGAAAATGATATTCACTTGCGTAACCTTTGTATTTTTTACGATTTTAGTTGCGGTCATCTCCTACGTCAAGACCAAGGGCGATGACCAAACCACCGCCGACGGCTATTTTCTGGCAGGACGCGGTCTACCGGGCATTGTCATTGCAGGCTCGCTGCTGCTGACCAACCTCTCCGCAGAGCAGCTTGTCGGTACAAACGGACAGACCTGGGCGATCGGCATGAGCCCGATGGCATTCGAGGTCATGGCAGCCACCGCGCTGATCGTGCTGGCGCTGTTTGCCGCGCCGCGCTATCTCAAAAGCGGCATTACCACCATTCCGCAGCTGCTCGGCGAGCGCTACGACCGACCCACCAAGCTGTGGTTCTCCATCGCGTACATTATTCTGTACCTGTTCGTGCAGATCCCGGTCATTCTGTACTCCGGTTCGCTGGTATTTGAAAACATTTTCAACCTGTCCGGCACGCTCGGCATTACCAAGTTCCAGTCTATTGTTATTCTCTGCATTCTGATCACCATCATCGGTTCGATCTACGCCATCTTCGGCGGTCTGAAGGCGGTTGCGGTATCGGATACCATCAACGGCGTCGGTCTGCTGATCGGCGGACTGATGATCCCGTTCCTCGCGCTCAACGTGCTCGGTCATGCCTCCGGCAGCGACAGCGGCGTTGCCATCATGGACGGCGTGCGCTACCTGATCCACAACCACGCCGATATGCTCAACTCCATCGCACCCGCGCAGAGCGAAGCACCGGCGGTTCCGTGGCCGACCGTATTCCTCGGTCTGGTATTCCTCGGCTTCCAGTCGTGGTGCACGCATCAGTCGTTCATCCAGCGCGTGCTGGCTGCCGAAAACCTCAAGGAAGCACAGAAGGGCGCACTCTACTGCGCATTCCTCAAGATCCTCGGCTTTATGTTCCTTGCGCTGCCGGGCGTTATCGCTTACGCGATCTTCAACATCGAGGGCACGCAGGTATCCATGATGGATGACGCATATCCGGCACTGATCACCCGCGTTGTTCCCCAGCCGGTCATGGGCTTTTTCGCAGCCGTTATGTTCGGCGCGATCCTATCCTCGTTCAACTCGGTGCTCAACTCGGTAAACACCATGTTCACGATGGACATCTACAAGGAATTCATCAACAAGAACGCCAGCGATAAAAAGCTGGTCTCGGTCGGCAAGAATATCGGCATTGTGTTCGCGATCTTCTCGATGATCGTCGGTCCGATGGTCTACTTCTTCCCTGCCGGACTCAAGACCTTCCTCGATTCGTTCGTTATGCTGGTCGGTCTGCCGGTCCTGTCCGGTGTATTCGGCGGCTTCTTCTTCAACTGCCTGCCGAAGTACAGCGCACGCTTCATCATGGTATTCCACATCATCTGCTATGGCGGCTTCATGCTCCTGTCTCCCAGCTATTCGCTGTTCGGCGGCAACGAGGGCACCATGCACTATCTGTACGCCGTATCTATCCTGTGGCCGCTCGAGATGCTAATCATGTACCTCATGCACCGCCGCAACAAGAGCAAGGGCGCTGAGGTCTGGGTACAGGAGGATGTCGGCGCGGTAGACCTGACGCCGTGGAAGTACCGCAATATCGTCAGCGTGATCGTTATCGTATGCGTTGTGCTGGTTTATCTGGCATTCTCGCCGCTCGGCATCGGAGCATAATTTTGGGAAAACAGCGTTGCATATCCGCTTCGCTTGATGTATCATCAATTTACAAGAGTAAGACAACCGAAACAAGAAAATTTGGAGGTAATTTATTATGGCACTGAGAAAATGCGCTTGCATTGATACCCTTTACACCGAGCTGGACTGGCTCGACCGTTTCCAGGCTGCAAAGAACGACGGCTTTGAGGCCGTAGAGTTCTGGGACTGGCGTATCCGCGATCTGGATGCGACCCGCGAGGCTGCTGAGAAGGCCGGCATTGCCATTTCCGGCTTCAACGGCGATGCGGACTACTCGCTCGTAGACCCGACCCACAAGCAGAAGTATCTGGACTACCTGAAGGAGTCCATCGCGGCGGCTAAGAAGGTTGGCGCAGCCAGCGTTACCATCCACTCCAACGCACTGGGTGACGGCGGCATTGTAGTAAACCACTACGATAACCTTTCCCACACCGTAAAGCTGTGCTCGATGTACGACACGCTGCTCGCCTGCGCTGAGCTGGCCGAGAAGGAAGAGATCAACCTCAACCTCGAGGCGCTGAACATCACCACCGACCACGTCGGCAACTTCCTCGCTACCACCCAGATGGGCGCTGAAATCGTTCGTCTGATCGGCTCTCCGCGTCTCAAGCTGCTGTATGATGTATACCACATGCAGATCAACGAAGGCTGCATCTGCGATACCATCTCCAACTACGGCGACACCTTCGGCCACATTCACGTTGCTGATGCTCCGGGCCGTCATGAGCCGGGCACCGGTGAGATCAACTATAAGAAGGTTATCCGTCACCTCGAGGAGTGCGGCTACACCGGCCGTGTCGGCTATGAGCTGTTCCCGCTGACCGATACCGTAACCGCCGTTAAGGCCATCATGGAAAACGCCTAAATCTCTCTTTCCTTCAAGTCCCTGTGCTGTATGGTACAGGGACTTCTGTTATGCTATGAGGCAGGCATATCGAATTCGCAAATCAAAATCTTCAACCGCATCCTGCATTTCCATGCTATAATAAAACCGCAAAGATAAAAACGCAACGTGCACTCCGTGCACCAGAGCCGGTAGGTAGCCCGGCCGTCCTGCTTTTGCAGGGTAAGTAACCTGCCCCTCCGGGTTGTCCATTCTTTGTTCATTTATTTTTCAGGAGGGAAAAACAATGGACAAAGTAATTGGCAGACTGACCGTATTTTTTGAGGACCCGTTCTGGATCGGCGTATTCGAGCGGATCGAAAACGGCAGGTTATCCGCGGCAAAGGTAACCTTCGGCGCAGAGCCGAAGGAGCCGGAGCTGCTGATTTACCTGCTGCGGCACTACTACCGATTGCAATTCAGTCCGGCTGTTGAGACTGCCGTAAAGCCTGCACACCGCAATCCCAAACGGGCACAGCGGGAAGCCGGACGGCAGACCGCGCCAATCGGCATCGGCACCAAATCGCAGCAGGCGCTGCAGCTCCAGCAGGAGCAGAACAAGCAGGCGCGCAAGCGCCGAAGCCGTGCGCGCAAACAAGCCGAGGCCAAACGGCTTTATACACTCAAACAGCAGCAAAAACGCGAAAAGCACAAAGGACATTAGTCCTTTGTGCTTTTTCATTCCGCTTAGAGAAAACCAAGCAAATGCTGCATTGCAATGCTGACGCACGCAATAGCGACCCAGCAGCAGAAGCCCATGAAAATCGGCTTGCCGCCGGTCTTGACCAGCTTTACGATATTGGTATTCATGCCGATAGCCGCCATCGCCATAACGATGAAGAACTTGGACAGCGTCTTGAGCGGCGTAAACACGCCTGCCGGTACGCCGACCGTGGTGCACACCGTGGTGATGATAGACGCGAGCACGAAGTACAGGATAAACATCGGGAACGCACGCTTGAGCGAGAAGGCTTCGCCGCCTTTGCTCTGCTCGGTCTTGGCCTTGTGGGTGCGCCACAGCGCCAGTACGAGCGTGATCGGGATGATCGCCAGCGTGCGCGTCAGCTTGACGATAGTAGCGATTTCCAGCGTATTGCTGCCGTGGATGCCGTCCCACGCGGAAGCGGCTGCCGTTACGGACGAGGTATCGTTGACCGCCGTGCCCGCAAACAGGCCGAAGCCGTGGTCGGTCATGCCGAGCATGCCGCCGAGCGTCGGGAAGGTCAGCGCCGCGATGACGTTGAACAGAAAAATGACCGAAATCGCCTGCGCGATCTCCTCATCGTCCGCACCGATGACCGGAGCGGTTGCCGCGATTGCCGAGCCGCCGCAGATGGACGAGCCGACACCGACCAGCGTCGAGATATTGGACGGCACCTTCATTGCCTTGCACAGCACGAACGACACAATCAGCGAGGTGCCGATGGTTGAAACGATGATGGGCAGCGACTGTGCGCCGACCTTGGCAATCTCGGACAGGTTAAGACCGAAGCCGAGCAGGATAACCGCGTACTGCAGCACCTTTTTCGAGGTAAAGCCGATGCCCGGCTGCACCTTGGTCTTGTCCTTCCAGAACAGTGTGAGCACCATGCCGATCAGGATGGAGAATACCGGTCCACCGACAACCGGCACCGCCTGTCCCAGCAGCCATGCCGGAATCGCAATGCACAGGCACAGCAGCAGTCCGGCGCCGTTTTTCTTCAAAAAATCCATTGTTTTTACCCCCTTAATGTAAGCTAGATATTAGTATACATCGACAGGGTACATTGGTTCAATGGTTAGTTTGTATTTACGCATAAAATAGTTGTTTTGTAATATTGTGCTTCTATACTCTTGCGCCGCAGCGCATATTCAATAGCATTTGCTCTGCAAATGCAAGAAAACCGTGGACATGCGCCTCGGTTTTCTTACTTATAGAGGGAGAAAGTTTCTGTATAGGAACTTTCGGACGACTTTGGAACGGCTCACGGTCCGTTCCTCTTGTCGGCGAAACCGTGGTTTCGCGACAGGAATTAGAACTGATACGGCGGATTTCCGGAGAAATCAGCGATACTGCCGTGTGCATCCTCGAGATAGAACACCTCGAAGATCGGGTTGGTCGCCTCGCCGTACTGGCTCTTGACGATCGGGTTCTGGATGCACATCTCCTTGGCAGCCATGTTGTTCTCGAAAACAGCCTTGCCGTGCAGGCGAATCCATGCGTACTCCGAGCTGGAAACCGAGATTTCGATCTCCGGGTTGCTCTGCATGTCCTTGTAAACGTCCTTCGTGTTGTTCGTGCAGAACCACAGCTTGCCGTCCATCTCGCCCGAGAACATGAACGGACGGCACTTTGCCTTACCGTCACGGCCGACGGTTGCCAGATACTGTACCGGATTTGCCTGCAGAAATTCTACGACCTTGCTCATGATAAATACCTCCATGAAAATTTTATTTTCTTTTTCTATATTGGGATTGCTTTTCCCTTTCGGTGATTCTATAATAAAGCCGTAGTGACAATCTGTAAAGTAAGCACAATATTGTGGTGTAGTTACCCAAAAGATACTATTGGCGCAAATCGCGTTAACAAGGAGGTTTTTCTCATGGAACTGACCGAATCGACCGCAAAACAGGAGCTGCCCGCCTGCCCTGTCGAGACCACGCTGACGCTCATCAGCGATAAATGGAAGGTGCTCATCCTGCGTGACCTGATGAACGGCACCCTGCGTTTCGGCGAACTGAAAAAATCCATCGGGCACGTCACGCAGAAGGTTCTGACCGCACAGCTGCGCCAGATGGAGGCCAGCGGTCTGCTGACGCGCAAGGTCTATGCCGAGGTGCCGCCGCGTGTGGAATACACACTGACCGAACTCGGGTACAGCCTGAAACCCGTGATGGACGCCCTGTGGAAATGGGGAGAAAATTATCAGGCACAGTGCCGTTAATCCGGCTTTCTATCCGTAAAAACAACTTTCAGGAGGAAAATCATGCCTCATATTTTAATGATCGCCACCGGCGGCACGATTGCATGCTGTGAGACCGCACACGGTCTTTCCCCCTCTCTGGACAGCGCCGCACTGCTCGGCGCACTGCCTGAACTGTCTGCGCTGTGCACAGTTGAAACGCTCGATCTTATGCAGCTGGACTCGACCGACGTGACCGCCGCCGACCGTCAGCGCATGGCCCGGGCGGTCTGGCAAAACCGTGAGAAATTCGACGGCTTTGTGCTCACGCACGGCACGGATACGCTTGCGTACACCGCTGCGCTGCTCACCCACCTGCTGCCGCATTTTGATAAGCCGCTCGTGCTGACCGGCTCCATGCTGCCAATGGGTGTGCCGGACTCGGATGCGCCGCGCAATCTGCTGGATGCGTTCCGCACTGCGGCAGACGGACGCGCAGGCGTGTACGCCGTGATGAACGGTCAAATTCTGCACGGCAGCCACGTTTTCAAGCAGCATTCGACCGAGATTGACGCATTTCTCTCGGCAAATGCCGCACCGGCCGGTGAAATCTGCGGCGGCGAAGTGCGCTGGAGCAAACCCGCGTCCGCACCTTCCGGCGCGCCGCAGCTTATCGAGCAGATCGACACCCACATTCTGCCCGTGCGCCTGACACCTGATCTTGATCCGTCATTCTTCTCCGTGCTGCTCGGCTACCCCAAGGTCGTACTCGAAGCCTTCGGCGCAGGCGGTGTACCCGCCCGTTTGGAAGCCGCTGTGCGTGATCTGATCCAAAGCGGCACGCGCGTGTATATCACCACGCAGTGCCCGGAAGGCGGCGTACACCTGCACAAATACGAGGTTGGACGCCGTGCCGAAGCACTCGGTGCAATTTCTCTCGGCAGCCGTACCTTCGAAGACGCGCTCGGCGCACTCATGTGCGGTGAATTGTAAAATGTTCTGCCCGCAGCGTACAATTTAGCATACGCCAGCCTGTCCGAAATAACACAAAATCCCGCCTTCTCACGCGAGAAAGCGGGATTTTTCTTTACTGTGCATTCTCCTTGCTGAACGGCAGAATGTGCATCCGATACTTATGCTTATCAACCAGCAGCGTTCTATCCGCGATCGGCATGATATCCGAAACCTTATCCGGCGGGGTGCAGATGATCGCCTGCAGACCCATTTTGCGCAGCAGACGCACGCTTTCGATGATACGCTCACTATCCATCTTGTTGAACGCCTCATCGAACACGACCAGACGCACCGTATTGCCGAAGCTGGACGTATCGCTCACGCGGTACAGCTGCGCGAACGAGGCCAGAACCGCAATATAGAACGGCGTCTGCGTCTCGCCGCCCGACTTGGTGTTAAGTGTCTGCGACAGCAGCTGCTTGGAGCCGTTCTGATCGGTGGTCTCCAGATCGAACTTCAGATAGGTGCGGAAGTCGGTGTACCGCTCGATGTTCTCCTGCAGCTCACTCTGCTTGCGGGCGTTGAGCTGGGTATCGTCCGCCATGGTGATCTGGCTGAACAGCTTGTCGATCAGCGGACCGTATTTCTCCTGAAACTGTGCGGAAAACAGCGTAATATCGCCTTCCATCAGCTCCGGCGCCATAATCATGTCGTAATATTCGGCGTAATCCGGATTGCGGTCCACGCGGAACTGGTAGCTGTCCGTGCCAAACTGCGCCTGCCGCAGTGCCCGATTGAGGTTCTTGACCTGATCCTGCACCTGCTCGATGCTGCTTTTCAGCTTGGACAGGAAGTCGTTCTGGAACTGCTCCATCGCACTCTCGCGTGCGGCACGGATTTTGGTACGGTACTGCGGCAGCTCGCTTTCCTCGAGCACACGGCGTTCCGCATCGAACTCCGCATTGTCATCTGCCTCCACGCGGAACGAGCACGGCCCAAACCGCTCGACATATTCTCGGCGCGCCCGCAGGAGTGCCGCGCGGGCGTTCTCCATCTCGTTGGCAACCTGTGCATGGTGGCTGCTGAAATTGCGGTACACGATATCCGGCCGGTGCAGACGCTCCAGCTCCTGCCGGTAGCGCGGCAGACCGATATCGTCGCGGTAGGTCTCCGAGAAGGTTTCCGCCAGCCTGCGCTCCATTTCGGTGCGGCTGCGGTACTGCTCGGGCAGGATTTCCTCGTCCAGCTGACGAATACGCTCCTCCAGCTTGGCCTTGTGTGCGATCTGCACCTCACGCTGACGACTCAGCGCCGCAATCTCGTCGCTGATCTCGGCGATCAGCTGCTTCTGCTGATCCAGCCACAGCAGGTCGAGATGGGAAACCTGCTCGTCGATCGCGTTGATCTCCTCCTCCAGTTCCGCGCGGTACAGAAAATCCGCCTGCCGCTGCGGTACGATATTTCGCACATAATATGGCGTCAGCATGGGCGTTTTCTGCTGAGAAACTGCCTGCCAAATGGGTTTCCTGTGCGAAATATTCTCCTGCAGACCGGCAGCTTCCTCTTCCAGACGAGAGATACGCAGCGTGACCGCATGACGGCCGATGAACGCATCCTCCATACGGTCTCTGCGGAGCGCACGCGCCACATAGCCCTGATACAGCATGCCCTCATCTGTGATAGCGGTTCGATGCCCGCGCAGCTGCTCAACCGTGTCACAGCACATCACGCGTCCGAGCAGATAATCCATGTAGGTTCGCGCAAGTGCGTTCCCAGTCTCCACCTTTTCCGCAAGACTGCCGCTCTGCGGGTCAATATGCTCACGCTCGCGCAGTGTGCCGATATCGACCAGACCGTAGGCGTTCAGGCTCTTTTCCCACTTGAGTTTGTTGTAAATACGCAAAGCCTGCTCGTAATATGCCGGTTCAACCAGAAAATAAAACTTCTGGTTGTTGAGATAGCCTTCCACAGCACCGCGCCAGCGCTCATCTTCAATTTCCAGCACATCCGCGAGAATATCTACCGCAACCAGCGTTCCCGCCTGCTGCTCCAGTTCCTCCGCCAGCTTGGCACGGAACAGCAGCAGTCCACGCGGATAATCCTTGATATTCCTGCGCAGATTGGCAAGCGCAGTCTGCTTTTCGGTCAGCTGCTGCTGCAGCTCTGCAACCTTATCGCCAAGCTGATGTGCCGCCTTCGCCAGCGCGTCCGACAGGGCCGCTGCCGCCTGCCGGGCGTCCTCGAATACGGTCTGCTCCTGCGAGAAGATTGCGCATTCGCCGCTCGACAGCCGTGCGTAGGTACGCTTCACCTGCTCTGCCGCCTGCTGCACCGGAACAAGCACCTCCTCGGCGTCCCATGCAAGCGCGGTCTCGCACAGGTGCGTCAGCCGCAGCGCCTCCCGCTTGATCTCAAGTGCGTCGCGCTCCATCTCCTGCACCAGCTTACTCTGCTCGGTCAGCAGCGACTGCTTCTGGTTGCCCAGCCGCTCGCGCTCCTGATAGGTGTCGCTCTGTGCATAATCGCGATCCAGCTGACGGCGGCGTTCCTCCTTCGCCTGCACCTGCCCGGCCAAATCCTCAATCGCGGTGTCCGCCGCGGTCAGCTCGGACAGACAGTTTCGCTTTTCCTGCTCGCGGCTGTCGATCCGCGCCTGCATGTCCTCCTTCTGCGCCCACTGCACAAGGAAGGACTGCACGCGCCAGCGGTCCACCGAGCGCGTCATTTCGCGGTACAGAGTGCTGATCTCCTGCAGCGCGGTCAGCTTTTCCTCCTGCTGCTGCGCCAGCTGCTCGTGCCGCTTGTAGTTGCGGATGTTCTGCTGCATGGCTTCGATATCCGGCTTATCCGGAATATCGCAGATATTTTCGGTGATAAACTGCTGAATATCCACGATTGGGCGGAACGACACCGCCTTTTTCATCATGCGGAGCACCTGCTCATTGTGCACGTTCCACCGCGAGAGCATATTGCGGCGGTACTCCCACTGGGTATCGTACACCTCGGCGCGAGAGAAATTCTGCTTGAGGAATTTGCGCAGATCGTGAATATCCATCGCCTCGCCGTCCTCGACAAAGCAGTTTTCCGGCAGTTTTCCGACATAGATAAAGAAATGATCGTGCTTGCTGCCGTCACTGCGGCAATCGAACATCACGCCGCACACGAAACTATTGTGCTCCACATCGTCCTCAAATTCACAGACAATATAGGTCGAAAAGTCCTTGCCTCTGCGGGAATACGGGTTATTCTCGTCCATATCGGCACGCAGATAGCCGTCCAGCGTGCGCTGTGAGCGCTCATTGGCCGCCAGATTGAAGTTGCGCGCATTGGTCTCACCAAGCAGAACGATCTGCAGCGCATCAATTACCGTGGACTTGCCTGCGCCGTTTTTGCCGGTCAGAAAGTTCACATCGCCGACCTCGATGATCTCCTTGCTGAAATATAGCCAGTTAATCAGCAGGATCTTCTTCAGTTTCTTCATCGGCGTTCTCCTCCTTTCGCAGCACGGCTGCGACCTCATTCAATCGTTCGCTCGAAACGGCAGTCTGAATGGTCGGCAGAATGGCAAATCTGCAGTCAGCCTGATTAAATTTCCCCTCGATGCGCTGCAGGATCGAGTGGTTTTCAAACACGGTCAGCGCCCGCTTGACCTCCTCCATATTCGGCTTGGCCGGCAGGATAGCGTAGTCGGTTACGACCTTTTCGAGCACCTCGCGCACGGTGCAGAGCGCGTCCTGCTCGAGTCCCAGGCGCTCCTGGCTTTCGTCGTACAGCATGCGCAGGGCGAGCAGAATCGCGGTCTCGCGCTTGGACAGGATGCACCGGTTGGCTTCATCCGTGTTCAGCACATAAAAGTAGCCGTTTATATCGTCGCGCCGCAAATCCCAGTCGAGCAGGCTGAGATACTCGCGCACGGACTCATAATGAATGGATAAAAAAGTGTAGTCCGGGTTGCTCACCCGTCCCCTGCCCGGACGGTACAGCGTGCGCACCACATAGGTGCGGCTGAGCAGCTGATTGCACACCGCTTTGAACTGCTCCAGCTCCTTTGCGGTAGCGGTATTCAGAAATTCCAAATTCATTCGTTGTTCTCCTTCCGGCTGATCTGCAGTTCCGGAATAGCATAGCCGTTTTCCCGGCGTTCGCCGTCCAGCTCCTGCACCGTGAAATCCGCCGAGCGGTCGCCGCCGGTCAGCACCGCCAGCAGGCTCATCACATAGTCCTTATCATTCTTGAGCGGAATATCCTCCGAGCGGCACACATCGCTTTCACCGAGCCAACCCTGCACATACGCCGCGATGGCGCCGCGGCCATACTCCGAGCGCAAAAGTGCAGCCGCCTTTGCGGCGGCTGCCGTATCCGCTTCGGTCTCCTGCACGAGCACAGGCGCGGCCTTTGTCCGCTTGCCCGGACGCTTGCGGTACCACAGGCTGCTCTCGGACAGGCAGGTCTGCTCATACAGCCGGAATACCGGCTGAATCGTGTCCACCAGATCGGCGGCACGCCGGTTACGCGACAGCGCGGTCAGCACCGTGTGCAGGTTGCCGCGGATATTCTGATCTCGGTTGGTCAGGTTTTCGATCTTCTGCGTAGCCGCACGCGTGTAGCGGCGCACCTGTGCATCGATCTCATCCAGATAATCGCGCTCGAGATTGTCATAGCACTCCTGTATCCAGTAAATTTTGCGAAGAAGATCGGCGCGGCAGTTCTCCGGCGTGTCGCCTCGGCGGTCAGCCAAGGCGGCATTCGCCATGGCGATGAGCAGTTCATCGTTCTCCGCCCAGTCGTTTAATACATTCTGGATGGAAATGCGGTATTTCGGCACGGAATCCTTGATCTTGAGCGGACGGATGTACGCCTCCATCACCTTCTGCCCGAAATCATCAAAGTGCGATGCGAGCACTTCCCCGACATTGTGCATGTCGATCTGCATCTGAAAATAATGCTTGACGTTATGATACACCATCTGCAGCAGGTTGATGAGCGCGCGCGTGTTGTCATATGCGCCGTAGACAGCAGCCATTTTGTCATACACGTTGTCCGACTCATGCGCGACCTTGAGCGTGGAATAGGTGCCGAACACATACGAATAGCCGCGTGCAGGCGTGTCCTCGCGCAGCGCGTGGAACAGCTCGAGCAGACGGCTGCTGCAGCCCGGAACCGTAATGTATTCCCGAAAGTCTGTGCCGCGCTCCTTTTCAAACCAGCCCTTGCTGCCCAGCTTGCGGATGAGGAAACGGGCACGGCCGGAAATATCGCGCAGCTCGTCCTCGTCGATGTCCTCGCCCTCGAAGGTGGCCTCAGCCAGCTGCTGCTCGAGACGGCTCCGCAGCATGGAATACAGCATGTCCTCGGGCAGCTTCAGCTTTTCGCGGTACGCCGTGTACAGCACATCGAGCGCATCCGCGTACAGCGCACGGTTCGGTGATGCCAGCGGCGAAAACAGCTCGTCCGGCACGGCTTCAAAAAATTTCATGTCCTCTATCCTCCTCTGCGGCGCAAAACGATAGATTCGGCACGCAAATTGCTTTTCTACACAAAAATATTATACAATTTTCGATGAAAAATTACAATGATGAAATCCGTTTCCCGCGTATTGCGCCGCTGTCCGCCGCATGATAAGATAATGCTGCAACCCTCATGCAAGGAGAATCCTGTTTCATGGCACAAACAAAACACAAGGAAATGGACATGCTGCACGGCGGTCTGGCCGGAAAACTCATTCTTTTCGCGCTGCCGCTGGCGTTCAGCAGCATTCTGCAGCAGCTTTTCAACTCAGCAGATGTGGCCGTTGTCGGCCGGTTTGCGGGTGATACGGCGCTGGCGGCGGTCGGCAGCTGTGTGGCGCTCGTCGGTATTTTTGTCAACCTGATCGTCGGACTGTCGGTCGGTCCAAATGCCGTGCTCGCGCTGCTCATCGGGCAGAACAACCGCGAGGAGATCAACCGCACGCTGCACACTGTTATCACATTCGGCGCGGTGCTCGGCGTGGGACTGATGATTGTCGGCTGGCTGACGGCAAAGCCCATTCTCGTGCTGTCCGGCACGCCGGAAAGCGTGCTCGATCAGGCGCTGCTGTACATATTTATCTACTTTTTTGAGCATCCCGTTCATGCTGGTGTACAACTTCGGCTCGGCCGTTCTGCGCAGCTACGGCGACAGCCGCCGCCCCATGTACTACCTGCTTATCTCCGGCACGGTGAATGTCATCCTCAACCTGTTTCTCGTCATTGCGCTGCAGCTTGGTGTGGCCGGTGTAGCGATTGCGACCGTTATCTCCAATGTGCTGAGCGCAGGCATGGTGCTCACCCACCTTGCACGCCGGAATGACGATTTCGCGTTCCGGTTCCGACGTATGCACATTGAAAAAACGCCGCTCCTCCGCATTCTGCAGATTGGCATTCCCGCCGGTATTCAGGGTGCTATTTTCTCGGTATCCAACGTATTTATCCAGAGCGGCATCAACTCATTCGGTGAAAATGCCATCGCAGGTTCATCTCTCGCACTGAATTTCGAGTATTTCACCTACGATATTGCCAACGCCTTCGCGCAGGCGGCTGTCACCTTCACCAGCCAGAACTACGGCGCAGGTGACCTCAGACGCTGCAAAAAAATTTTCCGTTACTGCATGCTGTTCGGCGTAGTGTTCACCGAGATTCTCAGTGCGGTATTCATGATCTGGGACGACTTTTTTGTCAGCATTTACACCACGAGCAGCGCCGTCACGGCGTTTGCCATCAGCCGCATGCGGCACGTCTGCTCGCTCGAGGGGCTCACCGCCACCTATGAGGTCGAAAGCGCGGCGCTCCGCGGCATGGGCAAGTCGCTCGAGCCTGCCATCTTCACCGTGCTCGGCACGGTCGTTTTCCGACTCATCTGGATGGCAACGATTTTCCGTCTCGTGCCCACGTTCGAGATGCTGATGGACGTTTACGTTGCCTCGTGGGTGTTCACCGGCGGAGCGCTGCTGCTCGTCTATCTGCGGCATATGCGAAAGGTTTCGCACGCATAACTTCAGAAAGCACGAAAACCGAGGTACACGCCCCCGGTTTTCATGCATTTGCTTCGCAAATAATATTATTTCATGCGCACTGCCGCGCGGCAGCGTCAACATCGCGAAAACGGACTTTATTGACAGACTGACCGCAGGTGTCCCTTCCTTTTCGCCCCAGCTGCGGGTGCGGCAAACCCGCGATAGATTATCGCATAATAAGATACACTGTATAGGCAGCATACGTTGCCACCATGGCGATACCCGGCACACGTCCGAGCTTGCCCTTGCGCGCCGGCAGATAAAATACCGCGCTGATGGCAATCAGGAACAGGCAGTCAACGATAGAGGTTGCCTGTACCGGAATCGGCGTGATAACCGACGAAACGCCGAGAATCAGGAAAATATTAAACAGGTTTGAGCCAATAACATTGCCCATTGCAATGTCGTTCTGTCCTTTGCGTGCAGCCACGATGGAAGTAACAAGCTCAGGCAGGCTGGTGCCCATGGCCACAATGGTCAGACCAATGAGCGTTTCACTCAGGCCGAACATACGCGCAATGCCGGTCGCGCCGTTTACGGCCAGCTGACCGCCGATCACGATGCACGCCAGACCGAGCAGGATATTCACCCAGATCATCGCAGCGGACATGGGTGCTTCCGCTTCCTCGGCCTCGGCTTCTGCAGCTGCGGTAGCAAGCTGCTCGCGGTTCTGCAGTGCGGTGCGAATCTGGTACGTCAGGATGAATGCGAATATAATCAGCAGTACAACGCCTTCCCAGCGGGCGATGGTCAGGTCGGGTGCGATGGCGCCCAGCAGCAGCACAGCCGCGAGAATGGACAGCGGCCAGTCACGGCGGAGCAGCGTTTTATCCATCACAAGCGGGCAGACAGCGGCGGACAGACCAGCCACCATCAGCAGATTAAAAATGTTCGAACCGACAACATTGCCGACCGCAATCTCGTTTGCACCGCGCAGGGCCGCGGTGACACTGACCGCCAGCTCCGGCATGGACGTGCCGAACGCAACGATGGTCAGACCGATCAGCAGCGGTGATACGCCCAGCTTGCGCGCCAGTGCGGATGCACCCGCAACAAATTTATCCGCACCCCAGATCATAAGTGCAAAGCCGATCACCAGAAATACAAATGACAGCATACAGTTTCCTCCTTCGTTTCCGGAAAATCTCGGGCAGCACCGCACCTTCACGGCAATGCCCTTGTCCCCAACAGTGTACATGCTTACGAGGGAGTTTTCGCTCGATTTCCGGCTGCAGAGCACAAAAAAAGACTTTTACCGCATACTGCGGTAAAAGTCTTGCTGCTTACGGCTCGGTACGGATCGACTTTTCGTCAATCGGGCTTGTCGGCACCGACCACGCGCTCTCGCGTGAGCTACTCCCTTTTACAGTAACTATCATATGGGAAAAAAAGCGATTAGTCAAGCCGAACTTGTGGAAATGTACACAATCTTTACGGGACAACCCCTTATAGCAGTTCAGACAAATACTGCAACAAGTGCGCGCATACAGCACGCAAATAGCATCGTCAATTTCATTCGCCATGCGCCCAGCATGGCTTCATAAAATTTCCTTGCTCTTTGCGCGCTTTATACGCTACTTTTGCCGCATTATTTATCTAAACTGCTATAATTCACGAAAAAATCTTTACAAGTCCCTCGTGAACCTATATACTATAAGGTACTGAAATTTTGAACAATCTGAAAGTGAAGGAGCATTTTCATGCTGGAATTTGAGGAATACAAGGTCAAGCTGAACAACCTCAAGCCCGAGCTTGAGGAGCTGTACACCTCGCTCGGTCTGGAGCAGGCGAAGCGTGAGGTAGAGGAGCTGGAGATCAAGTCCTCTCAGCCGGGTTTCTGGGATAATCCGGAGGAGAGCCAGAAGATCGTCTCCCGCATGGGCTCGCTCAAGGGCAAGGTTGAAGCGTACAACAAGATGACCGAGCTGTGCGATGACCTGCTCACCATCTGCGAAATGGCGATCGAAGAAAACGACGAATCCATGCTTGAGGAGCTGGAAAACGGCTACAAGGAGCTGGAAGACGGCATTGCCGAGCAGAAGCTGCGCACGCTGCTGACCGGCGAGTACGACAGCCACAACGCGCTCGTATCCTTCCACGCCGGTGCCGGCGGCACTGAGGCACAGGACTGGTGCGCGATGCTGTACCGCATGTACACCCGCTGGGCAGAGCGTCACGGCTTTACCTATAAGATCATGGACTACCAGGATGGCGATACCGCGGGTATCAAGTCCGCCGATATTCTCATTGAGGGCGAAAACGCCTACGGCTTCCTCAAGGGTGAAAACGGCGTACACCGTCTGGTCCGTATCTCTCCGTTTGATGCATCCGGCCGCCGTCAGACCTCGTTCTCGGCGGTAGAGGTCGTTCCGGATATTCCGGATACCTCCACGGACTTTGAGATCAAGCCGGATGATTACGAAATGCAGGTTTACCGTTCGTCCGGTGCAGGCGGTCAGCACATCAATAAGACCTCGTCTGCGGTTCGACTGATTCACAAGGCGACCGGCATTGTTGTAGCCTGCCAGACCGAGCGAAGCCAGCTGCAGAACAAGGAAAACTGCCTGCGCATGCTGCGTTCCAAGCTGGTTGAGATCAAGGAGCGTGAGCATCTTGAGAAAATCTCGGACATCAAGGGCGTTCAGCAGAAGATTGAATGGGGCAGCCAGATCCGCTCCTACGTTTTCATGCCGTATACGCTTGCCAAGGATACGCGTACCGGCTTTGAAAATGCCAATATCAACGCTGTAATGGATGGCGATATTGACGGTTTTATCAACGCATACCTGTCTGCACTCGCTACCGGCGTGTGGGAAGGCAGCAAGGGCGGCAGCATGTAATTTACCGCACTTCGCGTTACCGCCGTACCCACGGCGGTGGGCACAAGGATGGACACCAAGGTTTCCACCCTTGTGAATCCCGTTTCCTTTATTTCTTAGTCTGGCGCAGACCAGAGACCGGCGACCGCTTCGAAAAAGAGGAACGACAGAGGATTTTTCCTCTCATAAGGACGGACCTACTTCGGGTCCGTCCTTTTCTTTTACCTATTCGCAGTTCGGTTACCCTGCTGCTACACATACGGTTCAGTCTACGCTGAGTGCGGCATAACAGTGCCGCACGATTCGTTAGCGCGTTATAACAGACAGCACCTGCGAAGATAAATTATACTGAACGTCTAAATTCGCAGGTGCCGTCCGTTACAACGTGCAAAAGGGTTGCGCGGCACGGTCATGCCGCGCCTGCGGAGACTCAACCGTCTGTGTAGCAGTACGCTGTCTGTGAACTGCGAAAAGGCGGAGAAAGACACGCAGCGGTAACCCGACTGCCATTCCCCTATTTCGGAGCGGTCCCGCCTCTCCGATTTTCGCCGTGCTATCCCCAAGGGAAAGGTAGGAGTTCAAAGAGGAAGGGAAACCGCAGGTGTCCCTTCCTCTTTGCCCCAGCCGCGGGCGCGGCAGTCTCCCGCGCTCCGCAGAGCGCAACTCCCCCGCTTGATATAAGCAAAAAACTCCCCGCCCGTTAGGAACGAACACGCTCACGCAGTTCGTGCTCCCCGCCCAGCCGGTGCTGAAAAAAAGGCTACCGCCCGGACAGGGCGTATCGCTGACGCAATCCGTATGCCCCGGAAAATCCCGCTTGCTGAAATTTCCATTTTGACAAATCCCGCGCCTTCCGCGTGATACAATAACACTCCGCGGCACCGGCATGGAACCATTCGATTATCCACAAGTCTGTGGATAAATCCGTGCAAAATCACGCCGCAACGGAGGAGTTTTTACGCAGACAGCAGTTTTCACCGCAGCGGCTAAAACAAACGCGCTTCCGCTGCGATTTTACCCGTTACGCAACAATATCGCGCTGTGCACGCTCGGTGCAGACGAACGGCCGCTGACCGGTCACGATGAAGTCACCTCGGTGGACCGCAGTCTGGTGCTGAGCAGCACCGCCGTCCATCTCGGTGAGCACGGCAGCATCCACGACCTCGCCGAAAGCGAAATCTACCGCTGGGCCAACGTGCGCGGCTACGTTGCACTGCACCGCACCCAGCCCATCTATCTGAGCGAGAACCGCTGCATGATGCACCTGCGGCTGACCGGCGTGCGGCTCGGCATGGAGCAGGTGGTAGTCTACACCCGGCTTTCCGGCGACATGGCGCGTGTAGACCGCCTGTGGCATCCCCTGTCCGAACGGGAAAACGACCCATCTGCCGCCGTGTTTGCCGCCACAGCCGCCGCTTTAACGGCTTTATAATATCAGCAATTTGCTTATTCACAAAAAATTTATTTATATTCTGTCCACTTTATGCTATAATACTATCGTATATGTAACAAATGGGGCTATTGCGCCCTTTTGAAAGGCTGAAGAAAAGTAATGGCTAATTTTTTGACCAAAATTTTCGGCACGCACTCGTCGCACGAGCTGAAAAAGATCTACCCCATTGCGGATAAAGTGGACGCACTCGAAGAGCAGTTCAAAAAGCTGACCGACGACGAGCTGCGCGCCAAGACAGACGAATTCAAGCAGCGCTACCAGAACGGCGAAACGCTCGACCAGCTTTTGCCGGAGGCATTTGCCACCTGCCGTGAAGCAGCATGGCGCGTACTCGGTATGCGTCATTACCGTGTACAGATCATCGGCGGTATCGTCCTGCATCAGGGCCGTATCGCAGAGATGAAGACCGGTGAAGGCAAGACCCTTGTGGCTACCCTTCCCGCTTATCTGAACGCACTGACCGGCAAGGGCGTACACATTGTCACCGTCAACGACTACCTCGCCAAGCGAGACAGTGAGTGGATGGGCAAGGTATACCGCTTCCTCGGTCTCAAGGTTGGCCTTGTCATTCACGAGGTCCCGCCGCAGGCCCGCAAGGCGATGTACGCCGCTGATATCACCTACGGCACGAACAACGAGTTCGGTTTCGACTACCTGCGCGACAACATGGCAATCTACAAAAATGCAATGGTTCAGCGTGACCATGCGTTCGCCATCGTCGATGAGGTTGACTCCATCCTGATTGATGAGGCGCGCACGCCGCTGATCATTTCCGGCCAGGGCGAGAAGTCCTCTCAGCTGTACGAGATCGCGGACCGCTTTGCCGCTCAGCTTTCCTGCCTGCGCGTCAAGGAAGTGGATGCCAAGGAGGAGCAGGACGACATCGATGCCGATTACATCGTCGATGAAAAGGCAAAGACCGCGACGCTGACCCCCCACGGTCAGAAGCGCGCCGAGGCTTACTTTAAGGTAGAAAACCTGTCCGACCCCGCGAATACCACGCTGCAGCACCACATTAACCAGGCCATCAAGGCACGCGGCGTTATGCAGCGCGACGTAGACTACGTTGTCCGTGACGGTCAGGTCATCATTGTTGATGAGTTTACCGGCCGTCTGATGTTCGGCCGCCGCTACAACGAGGGTCTGCATCAGGCGATCGAGGCCAAGGAAGGCGTAAAGGTCGAGCACGAGAGCAAGACGTTGGCAACCATCACCTTCCAGAACTACTTCCGTCTTTACGGCAAGCTGTCCGGCATGACCGGTACCGCGCTGACCGAGGAGGAGGAGTTCCGCCACACCTATCAGCTGGACGTTATCGAAATCCCGACCAACAAGCCGATCGCCCGTAAGGACAATCCGGATGCGGTTTACAAGAACGAACGCGGCAAGATCATGGCGACCATTGCCCGCATTGAGCAGTGCCACGCAAAGGGTCAGCCGATTCTGGTCGGCACGGTTTCCATCGAAAAGTCTGAGGAACTGAGCAAGATTCTGAAGGCCAAGGGCATCAAGCACACCGTCCTGAACGCAAAGTATCACGAGCGCGAGGCAGAGATCGTTGCACAGGCCGGCAAGCCGGGCGCAGTTACCATTGCGACCAACATGGCAGGCCGTGGTACTGATATCATGCTCGGCGGCAACGCTGAGACCATGGCGCTGGATGAAATTAAGAAGTATCTCCGTCACGAGGTCGAGAACCGTGTGCAGAAGGGCGAGATGGACGAGCGCGTTGCGCACGACTACATCGACCATATGATCTACGAGGCAAACGGTCATGCCGATACTGACGACCAGGAGGTTCTGGCTATCCGCGCCAAGTTTGAGGAGCTGTACAGCAAGTTCAAGACCGAGACCGACGCGGCAGCCGAAAAGGTTCGTGCGGCAGGCGGTCTGTATATCCTCGGCACCGAGCGTCACGAGTCCCGCCGAATCGACAACCAGCTGCGCGGCCGTGCCGGCCGTCAGGGCGACCCCGGCGAATCCAGCTTCTACATTTCACTGGAGGATGACCTCATGCGTCTGTTCGGCTCCGAGCGTATCCAGAACATGATGGACACCCTCGGCATTGCCGATGACGAGCCGATCGACCAGAAGATTCTGTCCGGCGCGATCGAAAATGCCCAGAAGAAGATCGAATCCCGCAACTTCGGCGTTCGTAAGCACGTTCTCGAGTATGACGATGTGCTGAACACCCAGCGTCAGACCATCTACGCACAGCGTCTGCAGGTGCTCGAAGGCAAGGACGTTAAGGACAACATCGTCAAGATGATCGACGATACCATCGCCCATGCGGTGCATGCTGCCATCGGCGAACACAGCCTGATTTCGACTGAAATGGTTGAGCAGGCGCGCCGTCCGTTCATCGGCGTATTCCTCCGTCCGGAGGACTGCACCTTCACGCCCGAGGAGTGCGATGACCTGACCGCTGACCAGCTGACCAACATTCTGTCCGATCAGGCGCACAAGGTCTACGAAGCCAAGGAGCAGGCCCTCGGCTCGCCTATCATGCGTGAGCTGGAGCGCGTTGTACTGCTCAAGAACGTAGACAGCAAGTGGATGGACCACATCGACGCTATGACCGAACTGCGAAACGGCATCGGTCTGCGTGCATACGGCCAGTACGATCCGGTTGTCGAGTACAAGCGCGAAGGCTTTGATATGTTCGACGCGATGATCGACTCTATCCGCGAAGATACCGTCCGCATGATCTTCCTTGCACAGGTTCGCACCCGCGAGGAACCCAAGCGTGAGCAGGTAGCCAAGGAGACCGGCGCGGCAGGCGCAACCGACGGTTCTGTCAAGGCAGAGCCCAAGCGTGCCGGCAAGAAGCCCGGCCCGAATGATCCGTGCCCGTGCGGCAGCGGCAAGAAGTATAAGAAATGCTGCTACCTCAAGCCGGACGACCCGTATAAATAACTGTCGCGAAACCGGACTTTATTGACAGACTGAAACAGGAGAGAACCGAGGTTCTCTCCTGTTTTTTATTTAGTTGAATGCTTCATCATTTTGTTCGGCGAACATGCGCTGCACACGGTCGAGCAGGATGGGATATCCGGCGAGTGTCGGATCGGCAGACAGCAGCGCTTCCGCTTCCTCGCGGGCGTTTTGCATGAGCGCAAGGTCAGCCGCTAAATCCGCAACGTGCAGTGCGGGCAGGCCGTGCTGCCGCTGACCGAAAAAGTCACCCGGACCGCGCTGCGCGAGGTCTGCGCGTGCGACCTCGAAGCCGTCGCCGGTCCTGCACAGGATGCGCAGGCGTTCCCGCGCGACCTGTCCCTTGTCCGCGCCGAAGAACACGCAGTACGACTGCCGTGTACCGCGGCCGACACGTCCGCGCAGCTGGTGCAGCTGCGACAGACCGAACCGGTCTGCGTCCTCGACCACCATCAGATTGGCGTTCGGCACGTCCACACCGACCTCGATAACCGTTGTTGCGACCAGAATATCGTATTTCTGCGCTGCAAAATCGCGCATGATCTGATCTTTTTCCGCGTTTTTCATGCGTCCGTGCAGTACAGCCACGCGCCGGTGCGGAAGCAGCTTCTGCAGGTCTTTTGCATGCTGTTCCGCACTTTTCAGCTTTGTTTCCGCATTTTCGCTGTCCTCGATAAGCGGACACACAACGTAAGCCTGTCCGCCGAGACCGACCTGCTTATCAATGAAGGCAGTAATACGCTTGCGCATGTTTTCACCCACGGCGTAGGTCTCAACCGGACTTCTTCCGGGCGGGATCTCGTCCAGCACGGACACATCCAGATCGCCGTACATGATGAGTGCGAGCGTGCGCGGAATCGGCGTAGCCGACATGACGAGCACATGCGGCGAGCCGCCTTTCGCGGAGAGCGCGGCACGCTGCGCCACACCGAACCGATGCTGCTCATCCGCGATAACGGCACCCAGCCGGTGGAACTGCACACCCTGCTGAATGAGCGCGTGCGTGCCCACGACCACCTGCGCCGCACCGGTCTCGATGGCGGCCAGTGCCGCACGTTTCTGCGCGGCAGTCATCGAGCCGGTGAGCAGCGTGCACGAGATGCCCAGCTTGTCCAGCATAGGTGCAAGCGTCTCCGCGTGCTGCGCAGCGAGGATTTCGGTCGGCGCCATGAAAGCCGCCTGCCAACCGTTCTGCGCGGCCAGCGCACACAATCCGGCCGCTACCACCGTCTTGCCCGAGCCGACATCACCCTGCACCAGCCGGTTCATCGGCCGTCCGGAGGCGCAGTCTGCCGCGATCTCCATAATCGCACGCCGCTGTGCGCCGGTCGGTGTAAACGGCAGGGCTTCAAAGAACGAATCCAATCCATTCGAGGTAAAAACAATGCCGGAATCCGCCTTTCGACGCTCCTTCAGCTGCTGCAGGCCGCAGCAGAGCAAAAACAGCTCCTCGAATACCATGCGTCGGCGCGCCTGCGCCACATCGTACTTGGTTTTCGGTCGGTGAATGGCAGAAAGCGCATCTACTGCGTCCGGCAGGCGGTATTTCGCCCGCAAAAGTTCGGGCAGCGGATCGGGCCATTCACCGGTCAGCGTGTCGAGCGCGGCAGCGGTTACACGCTCGAGATCGCGCTGGGTCAGTCCCGCCGTCAGCGGATAGACCGGCACGATGCGTCCCGGGTGGTCAGCGTCCGGTGCGACCTTCTCGGACTGCGGGGAAACCATTGTGCGACCGCGCCCGAATCCTTGCACCTTGCCGTAGAACACATACTCCTGTCCGACGCGCAGCTGCGCCGCAGCATACGGATTGTTGAAGTAGGTGACGTTCAGCGTGCCGGTTTCATCGTAAATCGTACACTTAACCAACGTCAGGCCCTTGCGGATACGGTTGACCTTGGGTTCGGTGCCGACCACAGCGCGCACGGCGTACTTGTCCTCCATGTCGATTTCCGCAATCGGCGTGATGTGGGTGCGATCCTCATAGTCGCGCGGGTAGGTCTCGAGCGCGTCACGCAGCGTGCGTATATGCAGTTTTTCGAGCAGCTTCGCCTTTTTCGGGCCGATGCCCTTGACGAACTGGATGCTGTCATCAACCGATGGCATGGGGATTCTCCTTTGGGAATTTTGATTTGCAAGGCGCCCGCTTTACGGGACGCGCGAACCGCTCAGGCGGTTCGCCCTAACGGGCGGCAGCTTTTTCCTGCACCGGAAAGCCGGGGTGCTCGAACTGCGTTAGCGGGTTCGCCCTGACGGGGCGGAGAGTTTTCGCTGAACCTCAGCGAAGGAGCTGCGCTCTGCGGAGCGCGGGAGACTGCCGCGTCCGCAGCGGGGGCAAAGAGGAAGGGACACCTGCGGTTTCCCTTCCTCTTTGAACTCCTACCTTTCCCTTGCTTCCTAATCTGGCGCAGATTGCCGACATGTGACCGCTTCGAAACAGGGGTACAGCAGAAGATTTTTTCTTCCGTGTCTTTCGAAACCTGTTCGCAGGGTCAGATAACGTTCTGCTACACATGTGGGTTAGTTTCCGCAGGCGCAACATACCCGTGTTGCGCAACTCTTTGGCACGTTGTAACGCACGGCACCTACGAATTAAGCATTTGGTACAATTTATCCTCGTAGACCCTGTCTGTAATAACGCGCTCACGAATCGCGCGGCACTGCTATGCCGCGCCCTGCGTAGAGTAAACCGTCTGTGTAGCAGTACTGTATCTGGCACTGCGAATATGTCTCGGCATGGGAGCACACTGTGCTCCCCTACGGTAGAAAAACTCCTCTGCCGTTCCCTTTTTTCGGAGCGGTCACATGTCGGCAATCTTCGCCAGACCCTCCAAGGGAAAAGGGGTGATTCACAAGAGGGTGGAAAACCGCAGGTTGTCTACCCTCTTGTGCGCCCGCGCGGCGTCAGCGCACGTCCCCCGCTCAGCCGGTACTAAAAAGGCTGCTCTCAATACTCGCGGTAAACCGCCTTGACCACGCCCAAAATCTGGCACCCGGTGCCGTTGATCGGCGGATACGCCGGATTCTCCGGCATGAGCCATACGCCGTCCGGCGTGATGTTGAGCGTCTTACAGGTAGCCTCATCCTCGAGCAACGCGATCACAATGTCGCCGTTGCGCGCCTGTATATCCTGCCGGATAATGACCAGATCATCATCCATAATTCCCACGCCGATCATCGAATCGCCGCGAATGCGCAGCGCGTAATACTCGCCGCCGCCCGCTGCCGGCTCGAACGGCACATAGCCGATATGCTCCTCCACCGCGAGGATCGGCATACCGGCGGTGACACGGCCCAGAATCGGCACGCGCGGCACCATGGAAGGGCCGCTGACCGGCGTCAGCGCACGCGATTTATGCTCATTCGGCTCCAGATAACCGGCCTCCTGCAGCTTTTTCAGGTGCGCATGCACGGTGGACGGCGACCGCAGTCCCATCTCTGCACCAATCTCACGCACCGAAGGCGGATAGCCGTGTTCAAGGGAATAACTGCTTATATAATCCAGTATCTGCTGTTGTTTGGCGGAAATCTTCTTCATTTTCGGCACTCCTCGCTGTTTCCGTCGGAACATACGTTCGTAATTTTATCCTTATTATACCGCAATCCGCTGCAATAAGCAAACATTTGTTTGCATTAACCTGCACGAATTTTCCGTGTTAATCGACACTATTCTTTAATTTATCCGGTTTTCTGCCGCCGTGTTGAAAAATAACGCAGTTTCGTCACCGCATTGCTTGTATTTTACATGATTTTGTTATATCATATAAACAGCAAAAGTATTGATTATTGCGGGGCAGACGCATTCTGCCTTAACTCGCAGGGAGGTTTTTATATGACCATCAAGACCGATCTCGGATATATCGACATTACCAACGAGGTGCTGGCCGGCATTGCCGGTTACGCAGCATCCTCCTGCTTCGGTGTCAAAGGCATGACCATCCGCTCCATGTCGGACGGACTGGCACACCTGCTCGGACTGGAAAACCAGTCGCGCGGCGTAAAGGTCACCGAGGCTGTGGACGGCGGTGTCAACATCGACCTGCACATTGCAGTCGAGCACGGCGTGAATATTGCCACCGTCTGCCGCTCTATCATCGGCGAGGTACGCTATCATGTTGAGCGCCTGACCGGTGTGGACGTAAAGAACGTCGATATCTATGTAGAGAGCATCAAGGCGGACTGACACCTATAGGGGACTTCGCAAGTCCCCTATATACGGAAGTCAGTTCCGTAGAAACTGACTTCCGATACCCGAACGACGCGCCCCAAGGGCGCTGAGTCGGAGTAACAAAACCCACGCTCATGTCGCGGGTTTTGTTGCGGCATAACGCCGCTGTTTGAATACCGCGGTACAACCGCGGACGTCTGCGGACGGAACCAATGACTCGGATTGCCCTAAGGAAATCCTGTCATGCGGTTACGGTTTGCAAGCAAACCGAAATCTTATTACGCGCAACTGCGCGGTTACTTTTAGGAGAGTTAGATAAATGGCAGATCAGAAAATCAACGGTGCGCTGTACCGGTCCATGGTGATCGAGGGCGCACTCGCCATTGCAGAAAAGAAGGAACAGGCAAACGAACTGAACGTATTCCCGGTACCGGACGGCGATACCGGCACGAATATGTCCATGACGATGGGTTCCGCAATGGCTGAGATGGAAAAGCTCGCCGAGCCGACCCTCGCCAAAGCGGCGGATGCGACCGCTTCCGCGCTGCTGCGCGGCGCGCGCGGCAACTCGGGTGTTATCCTGTCGCTGCTGTTCCGCGGCATGGCGAAAAAGCTGCGCGAGACCGACGAGGCCGACGGCCGCACACTCGCGCTTGCGCTGCGCGAGGGCGTAGACACCGCCTACAAGGCGGTTATGAAGCCCGCTGAGGGCACCATCCTGACCGTATCGCGCGTTGCGGCACAGCACGCAGTCGAGCTGTGTCAGGCCGAGCCGACGCTCACTGCAGAGCAGGTTCTGGCAGCGATCATCGAGCAGGGCCACACCGCACTTGAGGAAACCGTTCATCAGAATCCGGTGCTCGAAAAGGCAGGCGTGGTTGACGCCGGCGGCTTCGGCTTTATCACCATCTTCGAGGGCATGCTGGACGCGCTGCGCGGCATCCACAAGGAACGTGCTGTTGCGGCAGAGCCGACCAAGTCCACCGCAGACTTCGCTGCGATCAACGACGAGGACATCACCTTCACCTACTGCACCGAGTTCATCGCATCCCGCAAGGACAAGGCACGCAATGTTGCTCGTCTGCGCTCCATTCTGAACGAAATCGGCGATTCGCTGGTTGTTGTCGAGGATGATGATATCGTCAAGGTACACGTTCACACCGACCAGCCGAACAAGGCGCTCGAGGAGGGCCTGAAATTCGGTCCGCTGCTGACCGTTAAAATCGAGAACATGCGTGAGCAGCATACCGCCAAGGTAATTGAGGGCACGGCGGACGCGCCCAAGGAGCGCGTGATCGTCCCCGCAGAGAAGAAGTTTGGCTTTGTAGCCGTTGCTGCCGGCGAGGGCCTCAAGAGCCTGTTCACCGACCTCGGCGCGGACGTTGTGGTACAGGGCGGCCAGACCATGAACCCGTCCACCGACGACATTCTGCACGCTGTCGATGCCGTTCCGGCGGAAATCGTTTTCGTGCTGCCGAACAACAAGAATATCATCATGGCTGCCGAGCAGGCGGTTCATCTCTCCGAGGAGAAAAAGGTGATCGTCGTGCCGACCAAGACCATCCCGCAGGGTATTTCGGCCATGCTGGCGGTCGATCCGGAAGCCGAGCAGGACAGCGAGCTGGCGCTTGCTATGCTGGACGCGGCAAAGCACGTCCGCAGCGGTCAGGTGACTTACGCGGCCCGCGACAGCGAGTTTGACGGCAAGAAGATCAAGCAGGGCGAGTATCTGTCGCTGTGCGAGGGTAAGCTGTGCGCCAACGGCAAGGAAACCTCGGTCATCAAGAAGCTGGCGCGCGAGATGGTCTCCGACGACAGCGCATTTGCAACCGTTATCTTCGGCGAAGGCGTTACCGAGGAGCAGGCCGCTGAGGTTGAGAACCTGCTGCACAAGGAAAACAAGGAGATGGAGATCAACGTCATCAACGGCGGTCAGCCGGTTTACTACTACATCATTTCGGTGGAGTAAACCATCTCTCTAAGCATAAAAAAGCATCGGAAACTGCGTTTCCGATGCTTTTTTCGTAAAATTTCGTCTGCTGTGATTTACTTTACAAGCTCAGCTGCCATATCGAACATGGTCTGTGCATCCAGACCGGTATCATAGCCGCTGATGAGGTACGTTGCGCCGTCCTGCTCCCAGAGCACGGACTGGAACATCTTATCCTCCACCTCGTCCGAGCCATAATAGCTGATAACGAGTTCGCCGTTCTTCTCCTGCTGCTTTTCCTCGTCGGACTTCTCGTAGTCGTCCGGTACGAAGCGGTAGTGCGCATCGCGATAGGTCAGCGTTATGCCGTTTACCTCGGCAGTCGTTGCCGGAACCGGATTTTTCTTCTCGTCCTCGCTGAACACGGTGTAGCTCTTATGTGCGGACAGATTCAGCTCCGCGCCATCCTTCGTGTAGGTTGCATCCACCTCGGCGATTTTCTCCGTTTCACCCACGCTGTTCCGTGCGGTGGTAGCCACATCAGAGCCGTAGCTGAACGTATACTCGCCAATCTTGTCCGGCAGCGTGAGCACTACACCGGCATCAGCCAGATGCGCCTGCGTGCTCGACAGATCCAGCCGCTGGTCAGACCAGCCCTCACTGAAAATGCCGCCCATGCCGCCTGCTGCGAATGCGCCGGTCACCGCAATCGCAGCGACAGTGGCAACCGCCACAAAGCGTTTGCTCCACAGATGACGCTTGCGTGCCGGTGCATTGTTCAGTGCGAATTTGACGCGCGTCTGCATCGAATCCGGTGCATGCAGCTCGTCTGCACACTGATGCAGCATTTCCTTGATTTCACGTTCCATTTTGATTTCATCCATGATTTGCAGCCTCCTTCGGCTTCCGTTCTTCGGTCAGCGCCTGCCGCAGATGACGGCGAGCGGAAAAAAGGCGGGATTTCACCGTTCCCTCGGTCACGCCGGTCGCCTGCGCGATCTCGCGCACCGAGCGATCATCGAAGTAATACAGCACCACGGTCACGCGGCGTTTTTCGTCCAGCGTATCGAGTGCGGCATACAGGCGGCGCTGCTCATCCGTCCGCAGCACGGCGGACAGTGCGCTTTCACTCTCGCCTGCGTCAAAAAACTCTGAGACCGGCGTTTCCCGTTTGGCTTTGCGGCAGTACTTCCATGCCGCGCGAGAAAGCGTTTTGAGCAGCCACGGCCGGAATTTGCTGCCGTCCCGCAGCGATTTGATGGACTGCGCACAGGTGACAAAGGCCTCCTGCGCCAGATCCTCGCCGTCCGTCCTGCTGCCGGTGATCAGGCACGCAAGGCGATATGCATCGTCCTTGTAGCGCTCGTACAGCTCGTCGAACGCCTGCATATCGCCGTGCTGCATGCGGCTGACAAGCTCTTTATCGTTCATAACTTTCTATCCTTTCCCTGGGTGCGTCTGTATATAAGAGCAGCCAGTTTGGATTCGGTTCATTTTATTTTCAGTGAAATCCGCGTCCTTCGACGCACCCGAGTATAAGAGCCGCGAAGCGGCGGGCCGGTTCATTTTTATTTAACGGACACTTTGTACAGTTTTGACGGTTGCGTTTAACGTGGATGTATTCTATACTTAATTTATAAAATCTGGATTGTGCCGCTGTATCGTGTGGTCGCTTGCGAAGCGAACCTAACTCGCCTGCCCGGCGAGGGCACAAGAAGGAGACAACCTGCGGTTTTCTCCTTCTTGTGAATCTTCCTCTTTCCCTTAGAGAGCACGGCGAAAATCGGAGAGACGAGACCGCTCCGAAAAGGGGAACGGCAGAGGATTTTTTCTTCCGTAGGGGAGCACAGTGTGCTCCCATTCCCCTGCCTATACGCAGTGCCAGATACTCTGCTGCTACACATGCGGTTCCGTCTCCGCAGGCGCGACATACCCGTGTCGCGCAACCCTTTGGCACGTTGTAACGGAAGGCACCTGCGGATTTAGGTATTCGCTACAATTTATCTTCGTAGGCCCTGTCTATCATAACACGCTAACGAATCGTGCGGCACTGTCATGCCGCACTCTGCGTTGATTATACCACATGTGTAGCAGAACGGTATCTGACCCTGCGAATATGCGGATACATGGACGCGCAAAGCACGTCCTGCGGTAGAAAAAATCCTCTGCCGTTCCCTCATAGTCTCAGTTCTGAACAACCACCGTGCCCTCTCAGGAAAGGGGTGATTCACAAGAGGGTGGAAACCTTGGTGTCTACCCTCTTGTGCGCCTGCCGCGTAGGCAAGATTCCGTTCACTTCACAAGCGACCATCCCCCGTTAGGGGAAAAGAAAGGAAGTGCTTCCATGAATCAGCACCAATTCTTCACAGGAGAAATTTTTGACGCCTACCGCTGGTTTGGCGCTCACATAGAGCAAAACGCTGTCGTTTTCCGTACATTTGCACCCAATGCCAGCCGCATTACGCTGACCGGCGCGTGCAACGGCTGGACCGAAACCGATCTGGTACAGGACGGCCGCAGCGGCTTCTGGTCGGTCTCTGTGCCGGACGCCTGCGCAGGCCAGTTTTACAAATACCGCATCTACGGCCCGGACGGCTCTGTCACCGAGCACTGCGATCCCTACGGCTTTGCAATGGAACTGCGGCCTGCCTGCTGCTCGATCATCACCGACCTCGAGGAGTACCGCTTCACAGACGAGGCGTGGATGGCTGACCGCACGGCTTCGCCGGACGCACCGCTGAGCATCTACGAGATGCACCTCGGCTCGTGGATGCGCAATCCGGATGACGCAAACGGCTGGTACACCTACGATGAAATCGCCCGACGACTGATTCCCTATCTGCAGGAAAACGGCTACACGCATGTGGAGTTTCTGCCGCTGTCCGAGCACCCTTTTGACGGCTCCTGGGGCTACCAGAACACCGGATTTTTTGCCCCGACCTCGCGCTACGGCACGCCGGCGCAGCTGAAAATGCTGATTGACAAGCTGCATCATGCCGGTATCGGTGCAATCATGGATTTTGTACCGGTACACTTTGCCGTGGACGCCTACGGTCTGGCGAAATACGACGGCACGCACCTGTACGAGTACCCGCACAGCGCGGTCGGTGAAAGTGAATGGGGCAGCTACAATTTCATTCATTCCAGACGGGAAGTACGCTGTTTTCTGCAGTCTGCAGCCGATTACTGGCTCACTGAGTTTCATTTTGACGGTCTGCGCATGGATGCGGTCTCGCGCCTGATCTACTGGCAGGGCGATCCCGCGCGCGGCATCAACGGCGACACGCTCGACTTCCTCAAAAATATGAACCGCGGTCTGAAAGTCCGCCATCCCTCTGCTCTGCTCATCGCTGAGGACTCGACTGCCTATCCCGGTGTCACCCGTCCGGTGGACGAGGGCGGCTTGGGCTTCGACTACAAGTGGGATCTCGGCTGGATGCACGACACGCTCGAGTTCTGCCAGACCCAGCCGGATCTGCGTCCGCGTGATCATGGCAAACTGCTCTGGTCGATGCACTATTTTTCCAACGAGCACTACCTGCTGCCGCTCTCGCACGACGAGGTTGTGCACGGCAAGGCGGCAATCGTGCAGAAAATGTGGGGCGCGGACGAATGCGACAAGTATGCGCAGGCGCGTGTGATGTATCTGTATATGTTCACGCATCCGGGTAAAAAGCTGAATTTCATGGGCAACGAGCTGGGTCAGCTGTACGAATGGAGCGAAGCCGGTACACTGGACTGGGCACTGGCAGAACGTCCGTTCCACCGTTTTTTCCACAGCCTGTGCAAAACTTATGTGGAGAATCCCGCGCTGCACGCAGATTATGCGCCGGATAATTTCCGGTGGGCGGAAAATCATGCGGATGCGCCCTGCGTATTCGGCATGGAGCGCCGTGCAAACGGAGAAACGCTGCTCGCCTTGTGCAATTTCGCGGACAGCGAACAGGAATTCACCGCTTTCCTGCCGAAGTTTACGATTCTGCTTGACAGCAATGCCGCGGAGTTCGGCGGCACCGGAGAGACACTTGCCGTCTCCCACAAGGATAGTCTGTGTACGGTTGCGCTGCCGCGATACAGTGCGGTTCTGCTCAAGCTGTAAAATTGAAAAGCAGCCGAAAAGGATTTCTTTTCCGCTGCCGTATACAATTACTAACTGCTAATTTCTCATTGCGAATCAAAAAGCGCTCTGCCAAAAACAGAGCGCTCTTCCTATTTATTCGACCGAAATCGGCTTTATCATCTGATAATGCAGTCCGTTCTCATCGCGGTACTCGCCGCGCTGCAGGAAACCGAATTTATGATAAAAACCCTGTGCACGCATGTTTTTCTCGGCAACACGAGCACACAGCTCGCGCTTGCCGAGCGCACGGTACACGCTGATGGCCTGACCGAGAATCTGTCCGCTCAGACCGCAGCCGCGGTAGTCACCTGCAATGCAGAAGCCGCCGACCAGACCAATCTCCGGCTGCTCCTCCCACCAGGTTTTCAGGTAAACGAGCGCGGCCTCTTCCCCGCTTTCCAAACAGCCGAAGGTGCACGCCCGCGGCGAAACCTTCTGTGCCCGCTCTACATCGCGGATGAGCGCATCCGGATCGAGGTTTGCATCCGTGCCGTAGGCATTCCTGTGCAGCTCGCGCATGAATCCCACAATTTTATCCACATCCTGTGGATTCTTTGGGTCAGCGCGGCGGAACCAGATCTGCGGCGACGCCGGAATACCCTTGGTATTCGTCCAGCCAATGGACGCAAACGTGGAGTATTCCTGCGGCAAATGCGAGGCATCATTCTCGTAAACCACATCGATATTGCCGTTTTCGTCAAATTCCAGCTTGGCAACACAGGTGTTGTCACCCCAGCCGATTTCGCCCATCTGTTCGGGTGCAAAGCCGTGTGCAATCGTCAGCATGCCGCGAATCGCACTGCCGTGCGTCACTACTGCGACCTCTTTGCCCTCATTTTCACGCACAATTGCGCGCACGCCGTCCAGCATGCGCTGACCGGCCTGCATGACCGTCTCGCCGTGCGGCGGCGCTGCTTCCCACGGACGGGCACACCACAGCGCGTACTGCTCAGGCCATGTGTGCGGCAGCTCGGCCCACGGAATGTCCTCCCAGTCTCCCATATCAATCTCGCGCAGCACCGGTCGGGTCTCCACCGAGAGATGATGCGGCTCTGCCACAGCCTGTGCCGTTACGCGTGCGCGGAACAGGTCGGACGAGTAAACCGCCGCAAGCGGCACATTCTCAAACCGCTTTGCCAGATACGGCAGCTGCTTGTATGCCCGCGTGGTCAGCAGCGCGTTGTACTGACCATGACACCGGCGGTATACATTGCCCTCTGCCTCAGCGTGACGGATGATGTAGACCGTGGTTCTCATCAGCCTACCTCAACCGCGCCGGACAGCTCAGTGACAGACTTCACGCCGTGTGCGTCCAGCCACTCGTTCAGCTCGGCAAGCGCCTTGACCGGAGCGGTCGGGTCGTTGAACATCACCGTACCCATGGCAACCGCGTCTGCGCCCGCAAGCATCATTTCGACAATATCACGTCCGGTTCGGATGCCGCCCATGCCGAGGATCGGCACGGAAACCGCCTTGCGCACCTGATATACCATGCGAACCGCAACCGGGAACACCGCCGGACCGGACAGACCGCCCATTACGTTGGACAGGATCGGCTTGCGCTTTTCGATATCAATGCGCATACCGAGCAGTGTATTGATGAGCGAAAGCGCGTCCGCACCTGCGGACTCCGCCGCGCGTGCAATCTCCGCAATATCGGTGACATTCGGGGACAGCTTGACGATCAGCGGCTTCTTCGCCTTGGCCTTGGCTGCCGAAACAACCTCCTCGACCATCTTCGGCTGGGTGCCGAATGCCATGCCGCCGCATTTTACGTTCGGGCAGGAGATGTTCATCTCGATGAGGTCAACATCCGCGTCCGAAATCTTCTCGACCATGCCCTCGTACTCCTCGACCGTGTTGCCGGAGACGTTGGCGATGATTTTGGTGTCGTACCGGCGCAGGAACGGAATCTGCTCCTCGATGAAACGGTCAATGCCCGGGTTCTGCAGACCGACACAGTTGAGAATACCCTGCGGGGTCTCTGCGATGCGCGGCGCCGGATTGCCGAGACGCTCGGTCGGTGTCAAACCCTTCACGCCGATGCCGCCAAGCTGGGACAGGTCAAAAAATTCGCCGTACTCATGGCCGAAACCAAAGGTGCCGGATGCGGTCGTGATCGGGTTTTTCAGCTCAACACCGCAAAAGTTCACTCTTAAATCTGCCATTACCACTCGACCTCCTCAGCATTGAACACCGGACCGTCCTTGCAGACATGACCGTAACGGGTTTCGCCGTTTTCCGACTTGAGCGCGCACGCGCACACCAGACAGGCACCGATGCCGCAGCCCATACGCTCCTCCATCGAAACCTGACAGGGCACGCCGGCTTCCTTTGCAATCGCCGCAATCGCCTTCAGCATAGGCTTCGGACCGCAGGCAGCCACGCCGGTCGCACCTGTCACCTGCTCCTTCAGCACATCGGTGACAAAGCCGTGACGCGCGTAGGTGCCGTCATCGGTGGTGACAAAGGTCTCGCATTCATCACGGAAGTCGCCCTCCAGGATTACCGCACCCTTGTTGCGGAAACCGAGGATTGCGGCAGGCTGTGCACCCTTTTCTGCTGCCGTGCGAACACATCCCAGCATCGGCGGTACGCCAATGCCGCCGCCGATAAAGATCGGACGGTCGCCCAGTGCCTGCACGTCAAAGCCGTGTCCGAGCGGTCCAAGCACGTCGAGCACATCGCCGACCTTGCGTTCGCTCAGCCACTTCGTGCCGTCACCCTTCACCTGAAAAACAATGCGCAGATGGCTGCCCTGCCAGGTGCAGATCGAAATCGGGCGGCGCAGCAGATGACCCTCACCGCATGCAATGTGGACGAACTGGCCGCACTGCGTCAGTTTAACGATTTCCGGCGCGTCCAGCACCATCAGATACAGACCCTCGCCCAGCCGTGTATTTTCTACAACACGGCAGTTTTCCTGAATCGACATAACATTTCTCCCTCCGTTGATCGGTCTGCCGACGAAACAGTGGATTTTTCGACAGCAGGCGAAAAATTCTTCGATAGTTCTATTGTACAGGAAAATCGGGAAAAAGAAAAGATTCTCCTGCATTTTATGCAAAAGAAAAAGCAGCAACTTTCGTTGCTGCTTAGATGTAGGCGTTGAGTTATCTTCCCGGGCCGTCGCCAGCCAAGTATTGTCACCGTAAACGAGCTTAACTACTGTGTTCGGAATGGGAACAGGTGTACCCTCGTCACCATTAACACCTACTTTTGAAGATTTACACCCTCAAAACTGAACAATCCTACTCGCAAGCTATCTTTCGAGGTTACCTAATATTTAAGGTCAAGCCCTCGGCCTATTAGTATCAGTCCGCTCCATACATTACTGCACTTCCACTCCTGACCTATCAACCTTGTAGTCTACAAGGGGCCTTACTCCCGAAGGATGGGAACACTTATCTCGAGGGGAGTTTCACGCTTAGATGCCTTCAGCGTTTATCTCGTCCGTACTTAGCTACCCAGCTATGCCCTTGGCAGAACAACTGGTGCACCAGCGGTACGTCCATCCCGGTCCTCTCGTACTAAGGACAGCTCCTCTCAATATTCCTGCGCCCGCAACAGATAGGGACCGAACTGTCTCACGACGTTCTGAACCCAGCTCGCG
>OGCM01000731.1_pt1 | contig 48166 bp, 38 predicted proteins | sample 1570151 | NCBI WGS metagenome assembly OGCM01 (sample SAMEA4370582, study PRJEB24528) | human gut metagenome
CCTCCGTCTCCGCGTCCTGGGGATCCTTGTAAATACAGGGATCCCCTTATTTTATTTCATAGGAAATTGCGTCCTGTGAAACAAAAAATGCTCCGCGAGGATGCGCACTTGCGCGAAGCAGAAACATGCCGCAAGCGAAAAAGAGCTGCCACGTTTTGAGTGACAGCCCTTGATTGGCAAATTTATGGATTTTTACCGTACCTTCGTATCTTCCGCATAAAACTCCGCATAAGCATCCTGTAAAGTCTTCAGCGTCTTCGGATCTTTTCCTCCGATTGGTTTTCCATCGAGTTCAACGGCCTGGATGCAGAGCCCGCCGGAGCTGCTGACGATGATTTCGTCGGCGTCTGCCAGTTCCTGCATGGTAAATGGTGCCTCGCTGGTCGGGATGCCGTTTTTCTCAGCTAACATCAGCAGATGTTTTAACGTGATGCCCGGAAGAATCAGATTATCTCTCGGTGGGGTGCAGAGAACGCCGTCCTTGATGATTAAGATATTGCTGTGGGCGCATTCGGTGACGCGTTCGCCGCGGTGGAAGACCGTTTCCTGGCAGCCCTGTTCGATGCAGCGCTGGTAAGCGATGACACTTGGAATCAGGTTCAGCGTCTTGATGTTGCAGTGCAGGAAACGGGTGTCCTCCATCGAGATCAGGCGGAAAGTCTTATCAAATGGAATCAGGTCGCACGGAACAGTAAAAATCATCAGATTTGGTTTTACGGAAGCAGGTGGAAACTGATGTCCACGATAGGTAGTTCCGCGGGAACACTGCCAGTACAGCATACCGTGGTCAATCTCATTGGCATCGATGCATTTCTGCAGCTCGGCACGCAGTTCTTCGCGCGACATTTCAAACGGGATTTCCAGCAGCTTGCAGCTGTTGTAGAAACGGTCGAGGTGGTCGTCTGCGGCAAAAATGTTGTTGTTTGCAAAGGTGGTGGCATCGTAGCAGCCATCTCCAAAATAAACGGCGCGGTCCAACATCGGGATTTTCATTTCCTCGAGGGGTCCGATTTCTCCATTGTAATATCCGACATATTTCATTGCATATACTTCCTTTCTATGTTGATTCGAAAATACCTCGTCAAGTGTTTACATTATACCACATCCGCCTATAAGATGAAATCTCCCCCAGGCGGATGTGTTCTTATCATTACATATTTATTTGTCTTTATGTTTAATAATCTTATATCCGCCTACCAGCAGCGTCGGCAGCAGGTAGAAGAGGATAAATCCGTAAGACAGGTACGAATAGCCCTGCTCGATCAAGGTGACAACGCCGACGCGGGATAATACAAGTGCAGCGATCAGCGTGATGACCGTAATCAGACCGCGGTTTGTATCGGACAGCTTGGCAGCGCCCTTTTCCTCCATGGCAACGTCGAAACGATCGATGATCATGTGGATGCAGCCAGTTGCCGTCTCAACCAGCGTCCAGCCCATAACGAGACTGAACAGTGCCATCAGTGCCGGTCCGCCGTTGACTGCCTTGATCATTTCCATCCACGGGGTTGTGACATCCGCGCCAACGATGGAGGTATCACCGTAGAAGCACATCATCGCAAAGTAAGACAAAAACCACGGAATAACCATCAGAAGACCGGCGATCAGACCGGAAATAAAGGTTTCTTTCCGTTTGGTCTGGCGTGTCAGGGAGAACATGCCCATCGGGATGGCATTGATGTTGTAGGCAACATACAGGATACCGGTGTAAATGCACAGCGGAACAGTGACAGAGCCGTCGTAGGTGCTGGTGTCCATCGTGCTGAATACATGGGAAATGTTGCCGCCCTTGTTGACGAGTACCAGAATTGTAAACAGAATATAGCCGCTGTACAGTAAAATAGTACCGATCGATTCAAATTTCTCGATCACCTTGGAACCCTTAAAGTTCAGGAGTCCGCAAATCAGAACGATCACAACGGAGCCGAGAATATTCGGAAGTCCGACCTGCTCGAAAATACTTCCAGTTGCGGCTGCCATAACGGCAATCAGCAGAATCGCGATGAGGACAGTTAAAATATCCATCATCGGCCAGAGCGGTCCAATGACCTGCTTGATATAGTTTTTATAATCGTAAACCTTGTAGATCCGGCAGATCTCAAAGGTCAGGAAGGCAAACAGGGCAAAACCGATGCCGATCGTCAGTCCGGAGATCCAGCCCATCGCTCCGAATTTCGCACCGTAAGAATAAATCTCACGTCCGGTTGCATAGCCGCCGCCAATCAGAACCGATTGCAGCAGGACGCCCGGCAGAATGTACTTGGCGTATGCGCCTTCGTAGAAATTGTTGAATTGTTTCATACCTTTCACTCACTTTCTTTTGTTGACTATTAAAAATTATAAAGGATGAATGAAAAACTTGCCAATAGAAAGAACAGATATTATAATAAGGGAAACTTATAACGAAACAGGAAAAGCCGGATCGAAAGCCCGTAAATTGGGCGGCGTGATTCATTTTTCTGCTCGAACGAAAAGAAACGATTACATAATAGAAATGGGAAAATGAGATGAATTTAAAACAGATGGAATATTTTGTGGCGGCGGCGGAGCAGCTGAATTTTACGCGAGCGGCGAAAAAATGTTTTATTTCGCAGACAGCGATGACGCTGCAGATTCAGTCGTTGGAGGAGAAGATCGGGGTGCCGCTTTTTGTGCGGGACAAGCACCATGTCGAGCTGACGGCGGCGGGAAAGGTATATCTGAACGAGGCGCGGGCGATTCTGGTCCGCGCCGAGGAGGCGGCGAAGCTCGCGCGGACGGCAGCGGAAGGCATAGCTGGGGAGCTGACGATCGGATTTATCCGGGGATATGAGCAGAGTCGTTTTTCGGAGACGCTCAGAAGTTTTCATGAAGCGTACCCGAATATTTCGATTCATCTGCTGCGGGAAAATATGAGCGCGCTCTATGAGCTGTTAGATAATGGAACCTGCGATCTTGCGTTTAATCTGTCTTTGTACACGCAGAATTACGAGGATTTAAAGCACCGGTTCCTCAAACGGTTTCCGATGATGGCGGTTCTTTATCCGGGACACACGCTGGCGGGAGATAGCCATCTGATGTACCGTGATCTGGCGCGGGAAGACTTTATCATCATGCAGCCGCAGGGACGTTCCAACGATGAGGCGGAAGAAGTATTGATTTGTTACAATAAGGGCGGTTTTATACCGAATATCGTGGCGCGTGAACGGGAGGTACAGACGGTGCTTCTGGAGGTGTCAGCGGGATTTGGCGTGGCGATTCTCCCGGAATATGCCGTCCGCTATTATCGGAATGCGCGGAATCTGGTAGTGGTTCCGCTTCTCCGCGCGGACGGCAGCCCGGAAGAACTTGATTTTGAGATTGCATGGCGTCAGAGCAACCCGAATCCGGCGATTGAAAAGCTGCTGCAGTGGGTGGAGACGCATGAGTACGTGGAGTAGAGAAGAGAATTAAAGACAATTAGAAAAGAATAAAAACAGGCATATCGCAGAGTCTTTGCTTGAAATGATTCAAGAATCTTGCGGTATGCCTGTTTTGAATGGATGACAAGGCTTGTGTTTATAGAATGACACGTATCAAGCATTCTGTCTCTTAAGAAAAAAATTTACGTTTAGTCAAATGGGAAAATAACCGTCAGCATCCACTTAAATGCCTCTGGCGCAAACACCGCGTGCGGCTTTTTCGCCGGCATGACGAGCACTTCACCGGCATGAACGAGGTGTTCGATGCCGTCAACGGTAAAACGTCCGGTGCCTTCCAGAACCGTTACCATCGCATCGCCGGTGGAATCGTGGGTGGAGATCTCCTCGCCCTTTGCGAATGCGAACAGTGTAACGCTGACCGCCTCATTCTGCGCCAGTGTCTTGCTGACGATCTGACCGTCCTCGGCATTTACCAGACTGGTTAAAGTCTGAACTTTTTCATGGGTGATGTTTTTGATATATGGGTATTCCATGGTGCTCCTCCTCCATAATAAAAGATTTATAGTTGTTTATAATGTGCAGATTCTCAGAAAAAGGGTTAATCTAAGATCCTTCCATCAATCGAAATCGTTGTCACCTGCCACGGAATGAATTTTCCACTTGCCTGTAGGGCATTTTTTACGGCGTGCTCGATACCGCCGCAGCACGGAACCTCCATGCGGACAACGGTCACGCTTTTGATGTCGTTGTTACGGATGATTTCGGTCAGCTTTTCGGAGTAGTCGATGCTGTCAAGCTTTGGACATCCGATCAAAGTTATTTTACCATGGATAAAGTCCTGATGGAAGCGGCTGTATGCGTAAGCGGTACAGTCGGCAGCGATCAAAAGTTTGGCACCGTCGAAATACGGGGCGCGGATCGGGGCTAATTTGATCTGAACTGGCCAGTTGGACAGAGCGCTTATTGGGGTGTTTTCTGAATGGTCACAAGCAGCGGATTCAGAAAAATTGTCATGTGTGATAGCGGAAGCAGCACTGCCAGGACAGCCTGTGGATGTGGCTGCTGAGGATGCATGGGAAGTAGCTGTGTCAGGACGTTTCAGGAAACGGCTCATGGATCCAGGACATCCGCCAAATGCCGGTGTCGCCGGTTTTGCTTCGGAACGTGCGGATGCATTTGCCGCTGCGTTTGCCTCTAATACCTGCTTTGCTTTGCGTGCTGCCATGTGGACCTGGACTGCCGCCTCATCGTAAGCCGCCGCCTCGCGCTCGACAAAGGAGATAGCGCCAGTCGGACAGGCAGGCAGACAGTCGCCCAGACCGTCACAGTAATCATCTTTTAAAAGGGTTGCTTTACCGTCCACCATGCCGATCGCGCCCTCATGACAGGCGGAAGCGCAGAGACCGCAGCCGTTGCATTTTTTCGGATCAATTTCTACAATTCTTCGTACCATATAAATTCCTCGTCTTTCTTATTCGTGTGCATCTGACCGATCTTCATACATGAAAGGATGAGATATGTCAGAACATCTATTTTGATTTTTTTGTTTTCTTAAGTACATGATAAGTATAATCGTCCGGCACAGAAAAGTCCGTTGTTTTTACAACATTTTTGAAAAGTTATAGACGGTTGAATGCTTGCTGGACGTCTGTCGAATGTGTTACTGGGCACGTATGCGTGAACAGTAACCTGGATGCCTATCGGGTAGCTGTCGAGAGCTGTTATCCTCCCTTTACTTTCCCATATCCATGTACTATAATTAATACTTATATAGCCTGATGATGCAAGGCTGGCTTGATAAGATTCAGCGAGGGCAGTTCGATGTGATTTGGTGGAGCTGGTTGAATAAGTCATTTGACAGAGTGATCGGGCGGATGGGAATTATTAGAGTTTTAAAGAGGATTCATAGAGATAAAAATAGAAATAGAAAAGGAAAGAAAATCGGAGATTTCTTTCAAGAAAGGACAACACAAGATGAGATTTGCAAATAGAATGGACCGGTTTGGCGAGGGCGTGTTCTCTATGCTGGCACAGATGAAGAAGAAAAAGCTGGCGGAAGGGGAGGCGATCGTCGATCTGAGCATCGGCGCACCGAATATTGCCCCCGCACCGCATATTTTAAAGGCGCTCAGCGAAGCCTGTCTGGTACCGGAAAATTATCTGTACGCGATTCAGGATCAGCAGGCGCTTCTGGAGGCGGTATCGGAGTGGTATGCGCGCAGGTACGGGGTAGAATTGAACCCGGAGACGGAAATTTGTTCCCTGCTTGGTTCCCAGGAGGGACTGGCACACATTGCGCTTTCGATCGTGGACGAGGGCGATGTGGTTCTGGTGCCGGATCCGTGTTATCCTGTCTTTGCGGATGGTCCGTCGCTGGCGGGGGCGGAACTTTACTATATGCCGCAGCGCGAGGAAAATCACTACATCATTGATTTGAAGGAAATTCCGGAGGAAGTCGCTCAGAAAGCGAAATTTATGATTGTTTCCTACCCGAACAATCCGACGGCGGTGCTGGCTCCAGACAGTTTCTATGAGGAATTGATTGCATTTGCAAAGAAATATGATATTATCGTTCTTCACGACAACGCCTACAGTGAGCTTGTGTTTGACGGAAGAACCTGCGGAAGTTTCCTGCGTTTTCCGGGCGCACGCGAGGTCGGCGTGGAGTTTAATTCGTTGTCAAAAACGTACGGATTGGCGGGCGCGCGCGTCGGCTTCTGTGTGGGAAATGAGGAAGTGGTCAGCCATCTGAAAACATTGAAATCCAACATGGACTATGGTATGTTCCTGCCGATTCAGAAAGCGGCGATCGCGGCGATCAGCGGTGACCAGAGCTGTGTGGCTTCGACGAGGGCGGCATATGAGAGACGGCGCGACTGTCTGTGCGACGGACTTGCATCCATCGGCTGGAAGATGGAAAAACCGGAAGGCACGATGTTTGTGTGGGCGCCGATCCCGGCAGGATTTACAGATTCACTGGAGTTTGTAAAGGCTTTATTTGAAAAAGCAGGTGTTCTGGTGACACCGGGCAGCGCATTTGGACCGTCGGGCGAAGGTCATGTGCGGATGGCGCTGGTGCAGGATGAGGACGCAATCAACCTGGCGGTACGCCGGATCGATGAGAGCGGGATTTTGAAATAAATAAGAGATGGAGAAAAAATGCCAGATCGAAATATAAAAATTACCCTGCAATATGACGGAAGCCGTTATGACGGCTGGCAGAAGCAGGGAAACACGGACAAGACGATACAGGGAAAATTAGAGCAGATTCTGGAGAAAATGGCGGGGCAGACGGTAGAGGTGCACGGTTCCGGACGGACAGATGCAGGGGTCCACGCATGGGGACAGGTGGCGAATTTCCATCTTCCGGCGTCCTGTGCCGGGATGAGCGCGGAGGAGTTGAAAGCGTACCTGAACCGCTATCTCCCGGATGATATCGCTGTTTTATCGGCACAGGAGGCGGGAACGCGTTTTCACAGCCGTTTAAATGCTGTTTCCAAGACGTACTGCTACCGGATTGAGACGGCAGCGAAGAAAAATGTATTTGAGCGCCGATATGTGTACGGTCTGGGGGAACCGCTGGATATAGCGTCTATGAGACGGGCGGCTGCGTATCTGACGGGTGAGCACGATTTTAAAGCATTCTGTTCGTTGAAACGGATGAAAAAATCGACGGTGCGGAATCTCACTGCTATTGAGCTGACTATGCAGGAAAGTGTGTGCGAACTGCATTTTCGTGGCAATGGCTTCCTATATAATATGGTAAGAATCCTGACCGGTACACTGATCGAGGTAGGACTTCATAAGCGGACACCGGAATCAGTGGCGGAGGCGCTTTTTTCCTGTGACCGAGCGCTGGCAGGCTTTACGGCGCCGCCGGAGGGGCTTTTTCTGGAACGGGTCGAGTATGAATAAAGCTGCATTGGTTTTTGCCAGCTGCCGTGAGGAGCTGGACAGAAATCAGAAAAAATTCATAACAAATGCAATAAGAACTGGTTTCTCTGCATTAAGTTATATAGAAAGGAAATTTCGTCCATGTTTTTGATGGGGCTTTTAACGACCATGGAAGAGCCGGTCGCCTATGATAAGATGAGCGATGAAAAGCTGCTTCTGCGAGTGGCAGAGGGAGATAAGGCGGCATTTCAGCAGCTTTATCAGAATACGGATAAAACTATATACGGTTTTATTCTATCGATTTTGCGGAATCCGCAGGACTCTGAGGAGGTCATGCAGGAGCTTTATTTAAAGGTCTGGACTTCGGCTGGAAGCTATCAGTCGCAGGGCAAACCGCTGGCGTGGATGTTTACGATCGCTAGAAATCTTTGCTATATGCGCTTCCGTGACCAGAAGCATGAAGCGGATATAGGGCTTTCGGATCTTTCTGAGATGGAGACAGGGGAATTCTGTCCCCAGATAGAGGATGCTGCGGATAAGATGGTATTACACGCAGCACTCAAAATATTAAATGAAGAAGAACGGCAGATTGTACTTCTGCGGACATCAGCGGGGTTAAAACATCGTGAGATCGCGGCAGATTTGGAGATGCCGCTGGCAACGGTGCTTTCCAAGTACAACCGTGCTATGAAAAAACTGAAAAAACACCTGAGAGAGGAGGGAGTACATTGACCGATCACTCTGAAACAGCGTGGGAACAGGATGAGATTGAGTCACATCTGCGATCGGCGATGGACGCCCTGACTCCCAACGTATTCGATAAAATCGATCTCTCGACGCCACAGGAGATCTATGTAAAACCATCCCGCCGTGTACGGATGTACCGCCGGATGCGGACCGTGGCGATGGCAGCAGCCGCCTGCCTGTGTGTGGCTGTGTTAGGAGGCGGTGTTTCATTTTACCAGAATCACCGTGTCGATTCGGTGATTGGCATCGATGTCAATCCGAGTATTGAGCTTTCCGTCAACCGGAACGAGAAAGTATTGCAGGCGAATCCGCTTAATGAGGATGCGGAGACGATCCTGGATGATATGAATTTGAAAAATGTAGACCTTGATATTGCGGTCAACGCATTGATCGGTTCGATGGTCCGGAACGGTTATCTGGATGAACTGGACAATGCGATTCTGGTTACCGTGTCCAATGAGAATGAGAAAAAGGCATCATCATTGCGTCAGGATGTCGTAGGGGATGTAGAGTCTTCCCTGCAGGAACACGCGGTACAGGCGGTTGTCTATGACCAGCGGATGAAGGTAACCGGGGAGATTCAGGATCTGGCGGAGAAATACAATATTTCTTATGGAAAAGCGTATTTTCTGCGGGAATTGATCCGGGATAACGACCTGACCGAAAATGATATGAAAAAATTTGCCGGTATGACGATGGAAGAGATTGCGCGGGAGATCGCGGATCGTGCTTATACGGTAGGTTATTCGAAGACGGACAGCACCATTGAGACGGATGCGGCTCTGGTTCATGATGTGACATTGCCGCAGACCGAGGAAGAAACCTTAGCGGAGACGACCGTGGAAAGCACCGGTCAGCCGGAAAATGAACCGACGCCGGCAGAACAGCCATCGACTGCTGCACGCCCGGTGGAGACAACCGCCGCAGCAGATGAGGACGAGGAAGAAGTCGATTCGGGAGGCAAGAAAGCGAAGATTGACTATGTGGACTACGAGAGCGGTTCGCTGAACATCGTTTTTAAGGAAAAGGTTAAATGGAAAAATCCGACCGTGTCGGTGGTAGATCCGGATGGTCAGAGCTATTCGGCGAGAATCACGGACACAGGCGGAACCTCCTGTGAGATTCACGTCAAAGGGCTTCCAGTCAATACGGAGTGCACGTTTACGCTCGGCGGAGTGGCAGTGCGGGACGGCGGTTCCTTTGGTACGGTAAAAGGCTATTTCGAGACGCCGGATATCGCGGATGATCTGATTGATGAGGATGATGAGACAGTGGAGACAAAGCCGTCCGATACATCCCGTGCGCCGGAGACACTGACAGAAGCAGTAAAAGAGAGCACGCACTCGGAGACAGAGTATAGTCAGATGGAGACAAAGCAGACGGAAAAAGAAACGAAGACAGATGCGGAGTCAGCTAATTAAAGCGGAGTGTATGAGGATATATGATTCCTGCTGCCTGAACCATGATATGTCTGGAGTTACCAGAAGTTGGTTCGGGCAGCAGGAATTTTAAGAATCATTAGAATTATTTGCAGGAAGCCTCGTGACGGAAAAATATCCAGGGCATTACGAGACTGTAAAATGTTTCGAACTGGTAAATAATTATAATTGTTCAAAAAAACATAAGTGTTTAAAAAAAATACTTGACGAAACAAAAATTTATGATATAATAATAAATGTGGCTGAGACAGCTATGAAATAAAAGATTGGGCTATCGCCAAATGGTAAGGCAACGGACTCTGACTCCGTCATTTCAAGGTTCGAATCCTTGTAGCCCAGCTTCCAAAATGGTCGGGATTCCTTGAAGAAACAAGGGATTCGGGCCTTTTTGGTCACCATAAGGCAAACGATTATAAAACAGGAAAAACGTGTTTCTAAAGAGTAGAATGTTCGAAATGTGTTCGAGCAGAAGGAGGATTATGACTCAGAGATTAGAACACACGGAATACGGTTTTGTAAAAGACAAGGGACAGTGGAAATGTTACTGCACTGTTCCGTCAGTGAAGATGCCAAATGGTAAGTCATGGCGGCCAAACGCATACGAAAAGACTAAAAAGGCCGCAAGAGAGAAGCTGGAGAGCAAGCTGGAGGCTAAGGCAAAAGAGCTTGCAAACCAAGCAGAACAGCCAAATGAGGCAGTAGAGGACAAGAAGAACGTTTCGAACACTCTTGTCGAACAGTTAAAGACATATGCGAAGTTGAAACAACAAGGTAAGGTCAGAGCGGCAGGGAAGAAGATTAAGACACGCAGTATCAATGACAAGAACGAACTGATACGCAACATGGTAGAACCTTATGAGATTGCAAAGAAGGAAGTAGACCAGCTTACCAGAAAAGATATTGTGGATTGGCTGGACGAACTCAAAACAGCGGGTAAGAGCGAGAAGCGCCAGAAGGGTGCGTACAATCTTCTTACAGACTATTACAACAATTACTACTGTCTTGAAGTCAATCCGGCCTTTACCAGTCCGGCAACAGGTTTTCGCTTTGAGGTAAAGAAGAGTAAAGCCGACCCAATGAAGATTTTAGATAATGATGAGACAAGGCTGTATTTGAAAGCCTGTGAAGAAATGGGTAACAAGGCAGACATCTTACAGTTCATTCTCTACACTTATTGCAGGGAAGGCGAAGCGGATACGCTGACATGGTCAGACTGGAATGGAAGTGATATGATTCATGTTCACAAGACATGGTCAAAGGACGAGAATGGAAAGTATTTCGTAGACAAGAAGCCTAAGACACCAGATTCAGACCGCTATATTCATCTCCCTGCGCAGGTTCGCAACCTTCTGAACAGTCGTTATGCAGATGTTGAGGGAACCGACGCAGGCAAGCCGGACGCATGGATATTTCCGGCAATGAGAGACAAAACAAAGCCACTCAGCGAATCAAGTACATACAACTTACACAAGCAGGCATTGAAGCAAGCCAGATTGAATATGAAGTTGAGGGTACATGATTTAAGACACAGTGGAATCAGTTTCAACATTCGCAATTCAGAGATAGACTGCTTGTCTGCATTGAGCAAGCAGGCAGGACATAGTTCAAGAGCAATCACAGAAGCTATTTATGAGCATGTGCTTGATTCACAACATAAACAGTTAGCAGAAATTTCAACACAGATTTACGATACCGTATGCCCGTGGTAAATGATAACAGAGGTGGAACGCAGAAATGCCGACCACCTCTTTTTTCTTGTTCGCAATGAAAACCCAGAAAAATGTGATTCATGGGATTGCGGAAACGGGAGGAGCATCGCCGTGGTGCCTCCGTTTCTCGCAGAGGTAAAGAGTGGAAGCGAAGGAACAAAGTTCCCCGCGAAGCGGGAACTATGTTTCTTTGCTGGAACGAATAAGGAGGAATCAAGAAGCCCTCGGCGCATGAGAGCAAGTTACCATTTGAAAAATGGTATAACTTGCTATACCATTTTGGCAAAAATTGTCTTGACTTCTCACATACTATTTGTGAAGGAGGTAAAGGGATTATGCACGTTGATAAATTTGCGAGAACAGCGGTCGGACATATGCTGAAGCATTATAGCAGAGACGCGGCACATTTTGGAAATGAACAGATTGACCGTTCGCGTTCATGCTTCAATTATAATCTTGCACCAGACAGAGAAAAAGCAGATATTGACTATTATAAAGAGCGGCTTTCTAAAGTGAAGTGTCAGAAACGCGCAGATGTAAAGACCTTGTGTGACTGGATTATTACATTGCCAAAGATGGATTTTACAGAGCGTGAGGAGGCGAGATTCTTTCAAGAAGCATATCAGTTCATGGCGAAGAGATATGGCGAACAGAATGTTGTTTCTGCATGGGTTCATAAAGATGAGGCAGGACAACCACACATGCACTTTGCTTTTATTCCGGTATGCTGGGATAAAAGACATGAGCGTGAGAAAGTATCAGCTAAGGAAGTGCTGACACGGAACGAACTCCGCAGTATACATAAAGATATGTCAAAACATATGGAACGCACGTTTGGGCGCGATATAGGTATTTTAAATGGTTCGACTGTGGGAGGCAATAAAACGGTTATGGAACTAAAGACAAAGGGATTGCAGGAAGAGGTAAGCGCATTGGAGCAAATGCGAGACAAGTCGATTGCAGACATGGCTCGTCTTATTCAGCGTGTACCTAGCCTTCTTCCTAATATCAGCAGAGCGGTTAAGGTTGCGCTTGGAAAGGAACAGCCACCGCTGGAAAAATCAGATAGAACACATGACCGTGTTCGATAGGAGGGTATATGAAAATTACACAACATGAGTTAGAACAGCTAACACATGAACAATTATTAAAACAGATACATATCATGTATGACATTCATTTAGAGAATTATGCGGTGCTTCCAGAGGTTCATGAGGAAGTGCGTCATAAAAGAAGATATGCAGTGATTGAAAGCAATGACTGGGATATGTTTCTTGACAGCCTTGAAAGGGTATTCTTTGAGTTAGATATAGCAAGAGACATTGTATCAAAGCTAAAGCCAGTTTACGACAAATACAAAGACGCATACATGCTAGAGAATGATTTTGACATGGATACTTATATGCAAGCAGTCTCAACGGATTATGACGCAGACGAGTTTGAACGTGTCAAAGATATGTTTGAAGAAGAATACACAAACAGATTACAAATGGAAGATGAACCGACACGATAGAAAGAAAGACCCTGTGGGCGTTAGCCCCGCAGGGTCTGTTTGTTGTGGGTCAATCATTGTTGTAATAAATATTTTGATTATAGTGAGGAAAATCCAAGTATAAATCCTGATTACTTCCAGTATATGTAGTTCCATCTACTTGAATATAGTAAACAGCATGTTCTCCAGATCCATATACAGCACTCTTTAGTCCCATAGATTTTGCTAAATATCTGGCTGTCATTGCAAATTCAGCACATCTTCCTTTTTTCAAAATAATCACCCTATAAGGATCACTTTTTTCAAGCCAATATTGACCAATATATGTATCTTCACTAACTAATGAATAAGTAGCACTTCCCAAAACGTCTCTAATTGCTTTCGCTCTATCCATTTCGGACATATTCTCAAAATCCATACCATTGAGCCAGTTACAGAACCAGTTGTAAAGAGCCTGTTCCGTTTCCTTCTGTTCCTCTACGCCATATCCAGTCGGTTCAACATAATATTCCATTTGACCTGTCAGCATTGCGTGGACGTTCGGTGTTGTAATGTAATTTGTATTCAAAGCATTGCTTTCTGGTGTAAGCCTCAAATGCCATTCGTCAATCTTCCCTGCAAGTGGATGTGCTGGATCATAGTTGGCATTGTGATGAACGGCAGTGTTTTCCTGTGTTGTACTCTGGGTCTGTACGACATCATTTACAACCCATGCACCAGAAGCGTCAACAGTGTTTCCGTCGGGTGTTGTGGTGTCATGAAGCATATAACCGTTTTCATCAAAGTAGTAGCATTTACCGTTAATCCACTTCCATGTGTTAGCTGGGTATGAACCGTTGTCCTCTTGATACCAGTAAGCGTTGTTGTTCTGTTTCCATTCTCCGGCAAGGGCAGTCATGCTCATGCCAATGCAAAAGCCAGTAACAGCTACGCAGAGAGTAAGGCGTTGTTTTCTCATAGTTCCTGTTCCTCCTTCGTGAGTTACTTCTATTCTAATGGCTACAGGAATCTTCTGCAAGTCCTTGTAAAGAAAAAGTAAGCTAACGCGAAGGGTTTCAGAAGTCCAGGGCTTAGTATTACCCTGGACTTCTGTGTTTTGTGTCAAAGTCCGGAAAGCCGAGGCTTCATGCGGGTTTCCGGTCAAAATTTTTACACATCAAAGGTGTGCTAACTTCTGTGCAATAAAAATTCACAAAAAATTCACAAGATTTCTTTTGTCAAAGCATTTCAAACCAATCATATTAGTAGTGTAGCAATTTACATCAAATGGTTTTTCAAATGCTTTTTAAAGGAGAAGAATATGAAAAAATATACTTATAATCGTTATACTCTGCGCTTAGAGGACAGTGTCGCAGAGTATGTGAAGCGTACCGCGGAGGAAAGAGGAATCACACAAACGGACTTTATCAAGGCAGTCCTAGGAGAATACAAGGAGGTACATGCACATGGCAAAAGGAAGTAAGGATAGCCGGGCAAGGTCATGGTTTATTGTGTGCCCGAACATAGAGATGAATGGTGTATGCGGTCTGAACGCGGAGAAGATAGCCACGATGTCCGAGGAGGCGTTGTGCCAGTATGTAGTGGACAAGTGGTCTACGGACAAGCGTTCAGCCGCCTGCCTGTACTGTATTTCAGAGGCAGGCATGAAACACCTTCACATTGTACTGTGCAGTACGAGTGCGTTCACCTTTTCGACCGTCAAGAAGTTTCTGGGAGAAAAGGCACATATCGAGGAGACAATGGGCAAAAAACAACAGGTCGAGGACTACATAAACAAGCGAGGCGCTTTCGCAGAAAAGGGCGAGCGGATTATTGCAAAGGCTCAACAGGGCGAACTGGTTGGGCGGCAGGGCAACCGCAGTGACCTTGAAGTTATACGAAAAGCTATCGACGAGGGAATGACATGGAAAGAGGTTCGCAGACTCAATGATAAGTATTTTGACAACAAGATGACCACACTGATTAAAAATATGTACTTTGACAAGCGGGACAGGGAGACACCGTTTAAGCGCGACGTCCGGGTGCATTGGCTGTATGGACGGAGTGGAAGTGGAAAGACAGGCATTATGTACGAACTGATTGAAAAGTACGGAGAGGGAAACATCTATCTTGTATCTGACTATCAGAACCCATTCGATGGGTACTCAGGAGAGCCAATCATTATTCTTGATGAGTTCCGCGGTCAGTTGCCCTACGCGGTTCTTCTGGGTATGCTGGAAGGATATAAGAAAGAGATTCACTGCCGCTACGCGAATGTACTGGGTTTATGGACAGATGTGTATATAACAACGATTAAGACACCAGAGGAGGCTTATGCAAAGATGATCGACAAGGAAGAGGAGAAGTCCGACCCAATCAGCCAGCTTCTGGGACGTATCACGGATGTTAATTACTGTTATCGTGTAAACCGGGCAACAGGAACAAAGTTAGACAGAAACGGAAATCCAGCGGAGTTTTATCGCTACCAGATTAGCGGAGAGGAATATCGAAAACTCACCATGAGGAAAGATATAACCGCAACAGATGAAATTGAAGGCAAGGCATTAGAAGAGTATTTGAGTAAATACGCACAGGCTGGTGATCGGATACAGGCATATTCCAAGGTGGTTAGCGAAAATCCGCGGCTACGAGCATTTGCTTTGTCATCTTCTGAATCTTCTGGGTCGTAAGTTCTTATTGCATATGTGTTGTAGAAGTGATATACTGTGTTTCACAAAACATAAAAAGTGTTCGAAACACAGTGTTCGAACTTCGAAGAGAAATGCTGTTTTTGTTGTAAAATAAGGACATATTGGGTGCTGGTGTGCGGACTCTGACTCCGTCATTTTCAAGGTTCGAATCCTTGTAGCCCAGCTATTTTGAGACAGTGAGGATGATTCATCCTTGCTGTTTTTCTTTTATCTTTTTGTTTTTTTCTGATTGGTAGATTCTTAAAGATTCCAACGATTGACAAATTCCCTAAAGTACAATAGACTTATCTGGAAACATAATTGAGAAAAAGTTTCAATAGTATTTTTCTCTCTATGCTTTGCTTCAAAATCAGGCGGATGTAGAAGCCTGATGACATACAATGAGTTTGACCAATGAAGAGAGATGGAGGCAGAGAATGACATTAAAGGATTTACCAATAGGAAAAACTGCAACCGTTCGGGCAGTTGGCGGAGAAGGTGCACTGCGGCATCATTTTCTGGATATGGGATTGATTCCGACTGCATCGGTTACGATGGTAAAATATGCGCCGATGGGCGATCCGGTTGAGGTGCGGATTCATAGCTATGAACTGACGTTGCGCCTGGCGGATGCAGAGAAGATAGAGATTGAGAATGTACGCGAGGCAGGAACCGAAGCAGTGGACAAAAAGGAACATGGGATTCCGATGGCGCGCGCGATCGATCACCCTGGACTCGGAGAAGGTGGAAAATACCATACAAAGGCAGAGGAACACCCATTGCCGGATGGCACTGTCCTGACGTTTGCCCTGGCAGGTAATCAGAACTGTGGCAAAACGACGCTTTTTAACCAGCTGACCGGCTCCAATCAGCATGTGGGGAATTTCCCAGGCGTGACGGTGGACCGGAAGGATGGCACGATCCGCGGACATGAAAATACGAAAGTGACCGACTTGCCAGGAATCTATTCCTTATCGCCATATTCGAATGAGGAGCTGGTGACGCGTCAGTTTATTTTGCAGGAGCACCCGAAGGGAATCATCAATATTGTGGATGCGACGAACATTGAGCGCAACCTGTATCTGACCATGCAGCTTCTGGAACTGGATATTCCGATGGTTCTGGCGCTTAATATGATGGACGAGGTGCGCCAGAATGGCGGTTCTGTCCGTGTCAACGAACTGGAGGAAGAACTGGGAATTCCGGTTATCCCGATCTCAGCGGCAAAGAATGAAGGAATCGGAGAGCTGATCGATCATGCGCTTCATGTAACGCATTTTCAGGAGAAACCGGGACGGCAGGATTTCTGTGATGCGGATTATCACGGTGGTGCGGTGCACCGCTGCCTGCATGGCATTATGCATCTGATCGAAGATCACGCGCAGAATGCGGGTATTCCGGTGCGCTTTGCTGCATCAAAGCTGGCAGAAGGCGATGAGGAGATTGAGGCGCGCCTGAATCTGGACACGAATGAAAAAGAGACGCTGGAACATATTATCTGCCAGATGGAGAAGGAACGCGGGCTGGATCGGGCAGCTGCGATTGCGGATATGCGGTTTGGTTTTATCGAAAAAGTCTGCAGGCAGACAGTCGTCAAACCGAGGGAAAGCCGGGAACACCAGCGAAGTGTGAAGATTGACCGTCTTCTTACCGGAACCTACACGGCGATTCCGGCATTTATTGCAATCATGGGTCTGGTATTCTGGCTGACATTTAATGTGATTGGCGCGGTCCTTTCAGATGGTCTGGAACTGGTGATTGGATGGCTGACAGAGCGGGCAGACGCAGCGCTGACAGCGGCAGGTATCAATCCGGTGCTCCATTCCCTGCTGATCGATGGTGTGTGCAATGGTGTCGGAAGTGTTTTGAGCTTTCTGCCGATCATTGTGACGCTGTTTTTCTTCCTGTCGCTTTTAGAGGACAGCGGTTATATGGCACGTGTGGCGTTTGTGATGGATAAAATGCTTCGAAAGATCGGTCTTTCCGGACGGAGTATCGTGCCGATGCTGATTGGCTTTGGCTGCACGGTACCAGGAGTCATGGCAAGCCGGACGCTTTCTTCGGAGCGGGATCGAAAAATGACGATCCTGTTGACTCCGTTTATGAGCTGTTCCGCCAAGATTTCGATTTATGCGTTTTTTACCGCCGTCTTTTTCCCACATCATGGGGCGATTGTTATGATTGCACTTTATCTGTTGGGAATCCTGATGGGGATTTTGATGGCAATGCTTCTTAAAACAACTTTATTTAAGGGTGAAGCCGTTCCGTTCGTCATGGAGCTTCCGAACTACCGGATGCCGGGGGCGCGCAATGTCGCCCAGCTTCTCTGGGAAAAGGCAAGGGATTTCCTGCAGAAAGCATTCACGGTTATTTTTGTGGCGACGATTTTAATCTGGTTCCTTCAGACATTTGATCTGCACCTGAATGTTGTGTCCAATTCCCAGCAGAGTCTTCTGGCGGTTATTTCTGGTGTGATTGCACCACTGTTTGCGCCGATGGGATTAGGCGACTGGCGTGTCTGCACGGCACTTCTGACCGGATTTATGGCAAAAGAGAGTGTTGTATCAACGCTGTCGGTTCTGTTCGGGACGACTCAGAGCCTGCGTGACATTCTGACCCCTCTTTCAGCGGTCAGTCTGCTGGTTTTCTGCCTGCTCTATACGCCGTGCGTGGCAGCGATCTCATCGGTCAGACGCGAACTGGGCGGAAAATGGGCTTGCTTTGTCGTGGTGGCGCAGTGCGTGATTGCGTGGATTGTAGCGTATGCGGTCTATCTTTTGCTGGGGATGGTAATGTAGGTTTTGACTGAAAGTGAACCAAGGAAAAATTTCAAGCAACAAAAGGATCTGCTGTTTTATTCTTTTTATGGGTTTACAGTAGACAACATTTTAGAAAAATGTTTATAATAGTAGGAAGTGAAAAAATAGACAGGAAAGTAACCGGATGGACAGTCATTCGAAAAAATGGATCTGTTTTTATTGAATAGAACCAGGAGGTGGGGACGGAGTTAATGCAGACGATCAATGAAGACATCAAAAATGGCACATTTAAGCCGGTTTATCTGCTATACGGCGAAGAGGCGTTTTTGAAGCAGAGTTATAAAAAAAAGCTTCGGGCGGCGATCACGGGCGATGATACGATGAACTACAATTATTTCGAGGGAAAAGGGCTGGATGTGAACGAGCTGATCAGTCTGGCGGACACGATGCCATTTTTCAGCGAGCGGCGTCTGATTCTGATCGAGGACAGCGGATTTTTCAAGACTTCTTCGGAGGCGCTGGCGGAGTATCTGCCGACGATGCCGGACACGACCTGCATCGTATTTGTGGAGGAGGCGGTCGATAAGCGAAACAAACTCTACAAAAAGGTCAAGGATCTGGGTCACATTGCGGAGATGAAGCGGCAGGACAGCGCGCAGCTCGCCAGATGGGCGGCGACGATCCTGGCGCAGAATGGGCGGAAGATCACGCCCTCCACGATGAATCTCTTTTTGGAGCGCGTCGGCGATGATATGGAAAACATCCGGATGGAGCTGGAAAAACTCATTTCCTACACGATGGGCAGTGAGGTAGTGACGGTAGAGGATGTGAAAGTCATCACGACCGTGCAGATCACGAACAAGATCTTCGACATGGTAGCGGCGATCACGGCGGGAAAGACGAAGCGGGCGATGGATCTGTACGAAGACCTGCTGACACTCAGGGAGCCGCCGATGCGGATCCTGTTCCTGATTGCCAGACAGTTTAACCAGCTTTTGCTGGTGCGAGAATTGCAGGCGTCCGGCGCAGACCGGGGGACGGTTGCCTCGAAATTGAAAGTACCTCCGTTCGTAGCCGGAAAACTCAGCAGCCAGGCAGCGGCATTTACGAAAGAACAGCTCATTTCCTATGTGCAGACCTGCGTGGATGCCGAGGAGGCAGTCAAGACCGGGCGGATGGGCGATCGGCTGGCGGTGGAGCTGCTGATCAGTCAGCCCAGAAGTTCCGTGCGCTGATTCTAAAGGGCAGTGCCAGCATCAGAATCAGCGGTTCTTCGGTCGGACCCGGCTGGAAAAGAAGCAACAAAAAACCATTATTCTGTCACACCCACAGAATAATGGTTTTTTAATTTGGGTTAATTTTTAATATATAATTCGAAAGATCCGCTCTGAATAATTAAGCCAGAGTATTTACAGCCTTGGAAAGACGGGATACTTTGCGGGAAGCTGTATTCTTGTGGTATACGCCCTTGGAAGTAGCCTTGTCGATCTCGCTGGTAGCAGCTAATAATGCAGCCTGTGCAGCAGCCTTATCTTTTGCAGCAACAGCAGCTTCAACTTTCTTAACAGCAGTTTTAACTTTGGATCTGATAGCCTTGTTTCTTGCAGCTCTTGTCTCTGCAACTAAGATTCTTTTTTTTGCGGATTTAATGTTAGCCAATGTAGTGTACCTCCATCATAAATTCTTTTATTTTGATTCGTAATTCATTTTGTATTTGGTTTGCATTAAAGCCTGGACACGGACAGTTCAATGTAAACATACTATTACATTCTATCGAATAAAGGCAGTATTGTCAATATCTATTTGCCTGTTTTTAGGGGAAAATTCGGAAAAAATGAAAAGGGAGCTGAAAAAGCAGCTCTTGTCAAGTTGCATAAGCGGAATAAAAAATAGAAAAAATTGATCGTTCAATATGATGAAATTGTGAAAAAATAAAAAAAGTGCTTACACGAATGGAAAAAAGACGTTATAATAGCGAACCGTAACCCAAGTTGAATATAGTTTAAAAAAACGCAGTGAGATTGCATACAGCAGTAGAGATCGAAACGAGTTTCCGATTTCTGCTGCTTTTTATTTTGTGAAATTTATCACGGACAGCATCTTGCGCGTGGGTGTGCCGGACTGATTTGCCGATGCATCTGGATAGAAGCAATTATTTTATAGGAGGAGAATGAAAATGCCAAGAAATAAGAGAGAAAGTTTTATCTATTCCGTTATCATGTGTTTCACTATGGTACTCTGGATGAGTATGTACAATGTAACCCTTCATATGGGACATTTATCCTTGGAAACGATCCGCGAAGGATGGATCGGATTCCCGTTTGCATTCGTGTATGCGTTTCTGTTTGACTGGTTCATCGTGTCCGGTCCGGCGAAGGGAATTGCGTTCCGTTACTTTGTATCACCGGAGAGCAGCACACTTCGTAAAGTAATCACAATCTCCTGCTGCATGGTCGTTCCGATGGTATTTGTTATGTCCTTATATGGCGGTCTGGAAGCCTGCATGAAATCCGGCGCATGGAACCAGCTGCTCATCATCTGGCTGACCAATATTCCGAAGAACATCATCATGGCGCTTCCGTTCCAGCTCATCGTAGCAGGTCCGCTGGTGCGCCGCGTGTTCCGTACCGCATTCCCGGAGGGAACCGTGCTGCAGGAACCGGTTATGTAGGGAGATAGCAGAACAGTTACTAATCATCATTATATAAAAAGAGGATATCTGTTTTTTGTATCATTATGGGTTCAGTAATACCGAAGCATAAAATACGCGATCCCGCCATTCAAACCGTGCATCGCCGTGGTACTGTTCGGCGATCATGCGGATCGATTCGGTTCCGATGCCGCTTCCCGCAGGTTTGGTCGATACCAGTTTTTCATTCATCCAGGTAGGGCTGAATGCGCTGGTGTTGTCCGCGGTGATGGACAGGGTGGAGGTACCCGTCTGCACCGCGGAGAGGCGGATGAAAGGCGGCGTGTTTTCAGAGCCGGAACACCCGGTCTGACAGGCGTCCAGGGCATTTTCCAGCAGATTTCCGAGAAGCACGCACAGTTTCGTCTCCGGGATGACCGGGGGATCGGACAGCTGAATGTGGATGTCAAACTGGATTCCGGCGCTTTCCGCCTTATCTGCATAGAAGGAAAGAATGGCGTTGAGCGCATAATTGTTGCAGTATACGCGGTCCGAATGAGTCGGATGTTGTTTTTCGTAGTCTGCGAGGTATGACTTCAGATCCTCTAAATCGCCGCGATTGGCACAGTCCTGAATCACCCGAAGATGCTGGCGGAAATCGTGGCGTGCCCGGCGGTTTTCGATGATCCGGGACTGGAGCATTGTGTACTGGTCACGCTGGATCTGCAAAAGACGTTCCATCGCCTCACTGCGGGCATTGGCTTCCAGATATTCCCTCAGCTGCTGGATAAACAGGATCATGAAATGACTGATTAAAAACATGCAGATCAAAAGCATGAACCGCGCCAGCAGTGCGGCGACTGTGATGGTACCGCTTCGGATATTTCCAGTTAAAAGCAGAAGAATCAGGGTTACAGAACCGGGGAGCAGCCACGCTGTATTCCAGAAAGACGGGATTGATACAGAAGAAAGCCCCTCGACGGTCCGGGTCATTGCTTTTGCCATGAAATAGATACTGCACAAAACGAGGAGAAAGGTAACCAGCCCGGTCTCCCAGGAGAAAAAGTTGTAGCCGAAGAGCGCCTGACAGATGCAGAAAGCGGCGGCACGCACGACCAACAGATAATCGATGATAAATAAATATAGAAATAAAATCATTCCGCTCTCGGCGTCTACTATCAGCTTAAATAAAACGCCAAAGCAAGGGAGCGCGAGGTATTGCACCCATACACTGGACAAACCGATTTGAATCAGAAACAGAAACAGAAGCAGATAACCCAGTTCGAATCCACAGACCCAGAGAAAAGTTTTCCACGGAGAATGGCGGAGTTTTTTGTGAAATGGAACACACGCCAGAATATGAAACGGAAAAGTGCTCAAAAATTCATTAAAAAATAATTCAATCATAGATGCGGACCTCCCCGGACTAAATGGTACGAATATTGGATATACTGTTCCCGGACATCCCGGTATTTCAGGCGGCTGATGGGAATGGAGGCGCCGCTTTTCATCAGAAAACGGTCTTCCAGAAGCTTATCGACATCCTCCAGGTTTACTAAAACCCCCTTGATGCAATCACAAAACCAAGGATAGGACAAAAGCAGGGCAGAAAAATCCCGCTGATTCATGGAAATTTCATGCTGGCTCCGATCCCGCATGTGCACCAGAATCCGCCGCTTCAGATATTCTGTGTACGATATCTGATGCAGAGGCAAGCGAAGCTCTGTTCCCTGGCAGGGAACCAGAACGGAAACCTCCGCCTCGGCGGCGGAAAGATGGCATCGTTCCAGCGCCTTTGAAACGCGCTCCATCGTAACCGGTTTTAGCAGATAAAAAGCCGCGTTCACATCGTAACTGTCCACCGCAAAATCCGGCGAAGTAGTGACAAAAACGATCCGGCAGGAAGCATCCAGCGCGCGGAGTTTTTGGGCGGTTTCCATTCCGCTCAATCCATCCATATAGATATCTAAGAAGACAATATCGAAGGAACCGACGGTAAAGCTGGCGAGAAATGTTTCACCATTTGGAAATATTTCCGGTGCAGCCGCAGGAATACGGTGCTCCTTCATATAAGAAAAAATCAGATGCGACAACTGTTCGGCATCCAATTTCAAATCATCTACAATCGCGATTTTCAAAACAAAATCCCTCTTTTCGTCTGAGTGTCTGGAAAAATGGTTATTCACTCATGTTTTTATAAAAATATCATAACATAAAAAGAAGCAAAAAAGGCATAATTTTTACATCTTGTGTCGTATCTTGGCATCTTGTGTCGCTTTTATTGAAATTGTTTGCCTGTAGGATAAAATGAGAGAAAATATTAGTTCGTATATCTGACAAAACCATTTTATATACAGGAGGGGAAAGGCGCGTATGATAAAAAGAAAATGGTATGAACGAGTACCGGCGGCAGCGCTGGCGGCGATGCTGATGGTAAATGGCGGCGGAACAAATCTGCAGGTAAAGGCAGAGGTTGTGTCCGTATCGGAGGAGGATTCCACTGATGCGAAAAAGGCAGATCGCGGTGAAACAGAAGAAAAGGAGAGCCAGGATCGCGACAACAAGTCGAAAGATTACGGCGAAGATGGCGATGTAAACAAAAAAGGTGGAGAAAACGCCGGCGGAGAGAAAAAGACAGACGAAGCAGAGAAAAAAGTAGAAAACTCGGAAGAATCGGGCGGAAACGGTGGACAAACTTCGGGTTCAGGCGCTTCGAAAGAGGAAGAAACGTCAGAAAACGAGGGAGAGCCGAAGAAAGACAAGTCTGAGAAAGAAGATTCGGCGGAGAAATCCGGGGATGAAAAGGACGAGCCGGACGGAAAATCGGAAGAATCGGGTGATAAATCTAATAACCTACCAGGGGGGAGTTAAATACAGACGAATCTAAGAAAAACCCGAAAGAAAAGCCAGCCGGAGACTTGACTGAGAAACCAGCTGAGAAACTTCCGAAAGGAGGTTCCTGCAGAAATCGCACCGGAAGTGCCGGAGAACGTGGAAGAGGCAGAGCCGTCCACACTGGTCGTGACTGGATTTGAGGAACTTCCGGAAGAAATTCTGGGACAGAGACTTGCACTTGGAAGCTCGGAAAGCGATATCCGCTTTCCAGATACCCTGACGGTAATGGCTCGGGAAGAAAAAGCGGACAGTGAGGAAGAGGACGAAGAAGATGGTTCCGGAGAAGAAAAGGTCCAGAAAATGAGTATTGAGCAGAAAAGTGAATCCGAAGACGAGTCTGCGGATGAGGCGGAGTCTGAAGACAAAAGAGAGTCTGGGGATGAGGTTGAGTCTGCAAATGAGGCCGACCAACCGAAAACAGGCAGCCGGGAGAAAAAACGGAAACTGAAAGGGATCACCTGGGAATTAGATCCAGAGCAGAGTGTTTATCCAGAATTTCAGAGTGGTATCTCTTTGAAAGAATATTTCTCTGAATTTGACAAGGACGGCAATCCGGTCGAGACCGAGGATGAGACATTCGCGGACTATGAAGAGGCGAATGCGCCGTACAGCGGGGCAGTCTATGTCTACCGGGCAGTTCTGCCGGAGGAAGACGAGGACGGAAATAGCATCGAGTATACATCTGAGGAGATACCGGAGATCTGCGTATTGATTGGGGATCCGGAGGTGGCGGCATATGAGCTGAGCCAGACGGTGCCGGAGTATACGGTGCAGTATGAGCAGACTGATAGGTACTATTTTAAAGTTTTTACGATAAGGGGAGAAACACTTGGCACAAAGTCATTATACAGTTCAAAAGAAGAAAATGGATTGGCGATTAACGATGCGATTAAGGATTGTAAAGAAAATTATAATGAACAAGGAGAAATCAAATTAACAATTAATGATACATATGAGGGTAATTGTTCATTTATAATTAAAGAAAGCTGTACGATTGACTTATATGGTTCTTATGGAAGAAGCAGAGGAACTTTATTCACAATCGATGCGCCGGATATAGAAGTGACCATCAATAATCATGCCGATATAGGCGTAGGATATTTCTATGAAAATAATTACCCGGATACATCTTCGGTCACATTTACAAATCCTGATAAAAAGGATATCAATGCATCGTTTGTCATTGAAGAAAACGACAATGTGGATGTGAGTGGAGCAGATATCCGTAGCCAGGGAGAAGTACAGGCATTAGTTATAAAAAAAGATTATGAAATGACAGGAGGTACAGTAAGCGGCGCTGTTTCGATCATGGGGGATGCTACATTTACGATGCAGGACGGAACCGTGAACGGAACAATCGAGGGCTCAGGAGATGCAACATTCATTATGAATGATGGCACGCTGAATGGTGCGATTCATATTGTTCCGAATGTAGAGATCCATGGGGGAACGATAAATTCGGAATCTTCGGATGACGGATATAGCTATGGTATTTATTTAAATGAAAATTCAAAGTTGGCGGTAAGCGGGGGAAGCATATCCGCAAAGAATACAGCAGGAGCCGCTTATGGTATTTTAGGCAGTGATGGATGTGAGGTGACTTTATCTGGAGCAGTTGATATTACAGCATCAGCGCCGGATGGCAAACCAGCTTCTTCCATGTATTACTCACAGGCGACTAAAACACTGGATGCTACAGGTGTGACATCTTTTGAAAAGCCATTTGTTATTTCAACAGGTGGCTCAAATTTGGCGAAGATCTCTCCGTTTTTTAACTGGGTTAAGGGAACAGAAAATAATATTTCGATGCTATTCCAAGATATCCAGTTTAAAGCGAGTGGAACGATTTTTGAGGTGGGTACGTCGGGGGCATATGATAACTATAAAGCTATGAAGTATGGCAATTATATCCGCGTCCTTGATGAAACATCACTCCCGCCAACGATTGTAAGCGGGGAGATAACAGATGTATCGGTCACTGCTTCTGCGTCAGACAGCAGTCAGGTAGATGTGACGTATAAAGTAAAGGTTGATGGAGCAGAAAAGGAAGAAACCATCACATCGAGCCAGAGTGATCTGAATAATATTCTGTCTGCAATCTTAGATGCGGATACAGAGCCGGGCTATACGTTGACATTTGGTTCTGGAAATCAGGCATTCAGTGGAAATGTGACCGTTGATACAGGAGAAAATGCAACGATTGTCTTAAAGGGTAAGCTGGATGGACGATGCAGCCTTCTCGGCACTGGTACGCTGGAATCTTATATGGATGCGGCTGGATTTGATGGCAATACGGCTGGCAAGATTCAGATAAAAGGCGGTTCAGTTATCAGCACAAGCGGCAGTACGATCTATTTGACAAAGGCTGATTTGGAAGTAAGCGGAGATGCGCTGATAGAAGATCAGTCGTCGGGCACAGAAACTCACTATGCAGTCCGGGCAGAAGGCGAGATGTTGCTAAATGTAAACGGGGGAACGATACGCTCTCTGAACAATATAGCCATTTATCAGGATCGCCCAGGTGGTAGTGCGTACAGTGCAACATTGATCATGACGGGAGGCACAGTTTCGGGAGGAAACTATGGAATTAGCAGAGGAACTGCAAGTAAAACTGTAATTTCAGGTGGTTCAGTTTCTGGTACGACGGCGGATGTATCTTTTAGAGCGAAAGAAAGCAAGATAATCGAAAACTTCGAGGTTAAGGGTGAAATACCATTTAAGACGATCCAGCTTGAGAGAAGACAGGACATGAATATAGATCTGACGGAAGCATGGCTGGCAGACAGAAACGAGCTTTCGATTATTTGTCCGCAGGGCGCGGGAGATGATAATTCCATTCAACTGTGTACGATAAAAAAGGTCGGATATAGAAACTTCCTCGATCATATAAAACTAAATATTAACGGTGCGATTCTTGTCATTGATAATACAGTGAGCGATACAGAGGCGGATATACGTATCTATTGGCAAAAAATAGAAGCAGTTCCTAGACTGGATTATTACGAAAATAAGAATGCAGGCACTCCGATTTATACAGAATACCTTGCACCGGGTGGAACTCCGAGTAAAGTAGTGATTGATGGAATGACAAATGATGGCTGGAAGGATCAGTATGGAAATGTGGTAACAACTGAGAATAGCTTGTATCGCAATACTCAGCTCTATCCTTTCTACAATGTAGCTTTGAATGCCAGTGTAGATGCAGATTTCCTTACGTCTTCATCGGCACTAATTACTGGTACGACAGACGGTACGACGGTTTATTATGGAAAGAGTCCTCGGTTTGGAGATACTATAAGTGCGGCAGAACTGGAAGCTTCGTTCAATGCGGGCACAGGTGCAGGTAAAGCGGATGTAGAGAACGGCAAATTTTCTATTTCAGCCACAGAGTTAGAGCCATGCACAGATTATACTTACTATCTGGCGGCGAAAAACGATAATGCTGACTATTCCAGCGTGCAGAAGCTTACATTTAAAACAACTACACGCACACTGACAGCGGATGATTTTCATTATACAGATGTGCTGGAGATCACATATAATGGAGAGGCGTATCCATCTACATTTAACATTACACCGAATGATGAAAATCGGAGAAATAGTAACTTTACAGTCGATTCAATCAAATTCAAAAAGAAACTCTCCGACGACACCTATGCGTCAGACTTTGAAACCGAACGACCAGTAAACGCCGGAACATATGGGGCATTTGTTACGACGACGAGTGAAAAACCTGGAATTGAGCGCGCAGAGGATCTTTATATAGTCGATATTACGATCAAAAAGGCGAAACTGGATCCGAACTGGTTTAGTAGGAAGGAGTGGGCTGTTTATGAAACTCAAAAGGAAGAAATTCCTCCGTTTTTAACAAATGTTGCCATTTCCGGCTATGGAGTGCTTGGTTATAAGCTCTATACTACGGATACGCTTGAGGAGAGAGTACCGCTAAATAGTGATGGTCTTTACAATGCGACCACAGATCTAACTGCTTCATATGGTCAATATTCGCTGGGAGTCACCTGTACCGGTGGGGAAAATGTGGAAGCACAGAGTGAACCAATATATTTTGGGGAGGTTCGGATTAACCGTTCAGGCAATTACGCTACGGTCGAGTGTGAAGAGGTTACATATGGAAATCCGCCGCAGCCGCAGATAAAAGGTGCGAGAGACACAAGCGGAGGTGTTACCTATCTGTACAGCCAGGAGCGGGACGGAGAGTATTCTTCGTGGAATCCTCAGAATCCGGTAGGCGAGTGGTATGTGAAGGCAAGGATTGGAACCAGCCTGAATTATAACGCGGTAGAAAGCGCTCCAGCGCAATTTCGTGTAGAAAAAGCATGGCTTGTTCCGGAGATTGCTTCCGTGGATAGCAAGACATATAATGGAAATAGTTATGCGTCGGGTACCTTAAAACTGGTGCCAGCGGAAGAAAACCAGATTCCAGAAGGAGATAAAACGGCAGTTGGAGCGGCGGGTGCAGTCACAGGAACCTTTGTGTGGTCATCTGAGCAGGCAGGAACGACGGGAGTGTATGTAGTTGATATAAAGTTAAATTCGGCATTGGAAGGAAATTACAAACTGGCACAGACGAGACTCTCTGCGGAACGGTTTGGAGATGCAAAGATCGAAAACGCGAAGATTACCAATGTATCAGTTAAGCAGATTTCAGAACTCACCTACAATGGAACCGCGCAGAGAGCCGATGTTACCACAACGGGTACAACGGTGGATGGAAGTTCGATAACCTTTGTATATGCAGAGACAGAAGATGCACTGGAGACAGCTCCACAGTCCGAGGTCCCGGAGTTCCAGAATGCCGGGACGCACACTGTGTATTATAAGGCAACGGCGTCGAATCATGACGCGGTGACGGACAGCTTTGAGGTCACGATTGCCCCGGCGAAGCTTATTGTGACGGCGGAGGCGAAAAAAGTTACCTATAAAGAGGCAGCATCGGAATACAGCTATACAGTCAGCGGTTTTGTGAACAACGAGACTGAGGAGGTACTGGAAGGCAGCGTAGCATATGACTGCGCGTACACGGCGGGCAGCGATGTGGGAGAATATGATATTCTTCCGTCCGGGCTGACTGCCAAAAATGGAAATTATGCGATTCAGTATCTGCCGGGAAAACTTACCGTGGAACAGGCAGAACCAGAATTTTCACTAGAAAATCTGGCACAGTTGAACCGAATCTATGACGCCCAGGCGATTCTGCCACAGATTATTTCTGACAGCGACGGAAATATGACGATGACGATTCTCCGTGGCACAGAGGTATTGGCAGCAGTTCCGGCAGGTGTAGGAACGTACACGGTGCGTGTAGCCGCAGAAGCGGGTAAAAATTATAAGGAAGGCAGTGCCGAATATACATTCGAAATCCGGCGAGCGCCGCTGCGTGTGACTGCGGTGGATCAGCAGGTAACAGTTGGATCAGAAATTCCGGCATATACGGTAGTTTACAGCGGATTTGCAGGAAATGACGATGCGGACGTTTTAAGCGGTACGCTTCAATTTACGTGTGAGTATACAGCCGACAGCCCGGTGGGAACGTATGCGATTGTTCCGTCGGGACTTACTTCTGAAAATTATGACATTCAGTTTGTAAACGGCGCACTTACGGTAACGAACCGCGCCAGCGATGGTTCTGGTAATTCTGGCTCATCGTCTTCTGGTGGCTCCGGTTCGTCCTCTTCCAGAGGTTCGGGTAGTTCCTTTAAGTCTTCGGCGTCTTCGGCTGCTTCCGGACCAGCGGCAAAGGGCAACTGGCAGCAGGATGCGGCAGGGTGGAAATTTAGCTATGAAGATGGTTCCAGCGCAGTGGGAAGCTGGATAACTGATGAAGCAGGCAATCAGCGTGAAACATTTGCGTGGGCGAACATCAATGGAAATTGGTGGGCGTTCGGCGCAGACGGCTACATCAAGACCGGCTGGGCACAGGATGGAAAGGATAACCGTTGGTATCAAATCGATGCGAATACCGGTATGAAAACGGGATGGCATTTTGATGAAGCGGGCGATAAACACTGGTATTACCTGAATCCGGTCAGCGGCGAGATGCTGACCGGTTGGAGACAGATTGATGGAAAATGGTACTATTTTGCAGAAGTGACAGGAAGTCCGCTTGGATCGATGTACCAGAACGCACAGACCCCGGACGGCTACCGGGTTGGTGCAGACGGCGCCTGGGATGGCGTCGAAGCAGTCAAATAGGAAATGAAACAGACTTGATACGCTCTGCCGATCATGCGAAAATGTGTGATCGGCAGAGCTCTTTTTTGATGTCTGACAATCCCTTACAAATTTATGAAAAACCTATGAAAAATCCCCCCGCCCCCTCGCCAAGAGAAAAAAGTTATGTTATAATTTATAGAAGAATGCGTTTTTGGCGCAGCGGTTTCAGAAACGGGACGTATTGGACCGGAAGCCGCGGCATATATAAAAAAGGAACCATGTATGCTCAACGAAGACAAGATAAAATTAATGACCGAACTGGCACTGTTTGAGAAGAAGCATGCTTCCCAGATGAAAACAGTCAATCAGTATTTTAAAAGCGACTATATCAGCCGCAATCTGCTCCGGGGATTTATAAGCTATACATTGTGCAGCATACTTCTCTTTGGAATGTGGGTATTATTTAATGTAGAAGTAGTTCTGAGTTCGATAGGAATGGATGAACTGAAGGGACTGGCTTTTCGAGGAGGAGCTTTATACCTCGGGGGGCTTTTTCTGTATGTCGTGCTGACGATCATCGTGTATGGCGGGCGGTATGAGTACGAGGAAAGGATGAACCGGATCTACATAGCGAAACTGAAACATCTGGATAAGCGCTACGATATACACCGGCGCGCCAGAAAAATGGAGAGAGAGAGGAGAGGCAGATGAGAGGACTCCTTGCAGGGAAAGAAGCACTCAAGGCTTTCTATGCGAGATACAGTGCATTTGTGAATGCATTCCTGCGTTTTATAACTGCCTTTGCGGCGGTGTTTCTGATTAACCAGAACATCGGACTGATGCCGAAACTGAGCGGCGGTCTGGTGCCGCTGTTTGCGGGAATTATATGTGCATTTCTCCCATTTGGAGCCATTGCGTTTCTGATTGGGATTTTTTTGCTGGCACAGCTCTTTGCAGCATCGATGGAAGTGGCGCTCATCACCTTGGTGTTTCTTCTGATCGTGGTGCTGCTGTATTACGGATTTCAGCCGGGTGACAGCGCGTACCTGATTGTAACGCCGATCTTGTTTTTTCTGAAGGTGCCGTTTGCAGTCCCGATGATTCTCGGATTGACTGGAAGCCTCGTATCGGTGATTCCGATGAGCTGCGGGATTTTTCTGTACTACGTGATTCTGTATGTGAAGCAGAACGGAAGCTTCCTGGCAGGCAGTGAGCAGACTGAGATTACGCAGATGCTGGCGCAGGTCATCAAAAACCTGCTGGCAAACCCGGCGATGCTTGTCATGATTGCAGCATGCTGCCTGGGGGCGCTGACGGTCTGTGTGCTCAAGAAACTGTCGATCAACTACTCCTGGGGGATCGCGATCGGAGCTGGCCTTATTTTACAGATTCTGGTTGTGTTTATCGGCGATTTCCGCTTTGGCGTTCCGGTGTCCGTGCCGGAGCTGGTTGTGGGAATGATTGGTGCGGTCATTGCGTCGCTGATCTATCAGCTGTTTGTTTTTTCGGTCGATTACAGCCGGACCGAGTACACGCAGTTTGAGGATGATGATTATTATTACTATGTGAAAGCGGTTCCAAAGATTGCGATCTCGAGGACGGATGTAAAGGTACAGGAAATCAATAAAGTAAAGAGAAGATAGACTATTTTATAAAAGAAACTTGTTGTTAAAAGAAATGCGTGACGGGTCATATGTACGTGACTGGTAACAGAAACGCAGCCCGAAAGGGAGGGAAAAGAATGGCAGAGATACTGGCGGAGATTTATTCGTGGATCTCGTTCGTACCGAAGATAACCTTTAAAAATTTAATAGAGATCGCGATTATAGCAATTCTGGTATATGAAATGCTGATCTGGATCAAAAATACGCGGGCGTGGACGCTTCTGAAGGGTATTATTTTTATTCTTGCATTCTTTCTGGCAGCTGCGATCCTGGAACTGGATACGATTCTGTGGCTTCTGGAAAAGACGTCGTACATTGCGGTAACGGCGATCATCGTTATTTTCCAGCCGGAGCTGCGGAAAGCACTGGAGCAGATCGGAAGCCAGAACGTGCTGACGACGCTGTTTTCAACGGATGATACGAAGAAAAATGAGGATTTCAGCGAAAAGACGATTGCAGAGCTGGTGCGTGCTTGTTTTGAGATGGGAAAAGTCAAGACGGGTGCCCTGATCGTCATCGAGAGGGGCACGCCGCTCGGAGAGATCGAGCGGACGGGCATCGAGGTCGATGGTATCGTGACGAGCCAGCTTCTGATCAATATTTTTGAGCACAACACACCGCTGCACGACGGCGCGGTCGTGATTCGCGGTAACCGTGTGACAGCGGCGACCTGTTATCTGCCGCTCTCGGACAATATGGATATCAGCAAGGCATTGGGAACCAGACACCGTGCGGCAGTCGGAGTTAGTGAGGCGACCGATAGCGTGACCCTAGTTGTATCGGAAGAGACGGGGCGCGTGTCGGTGGCTGTGTCCGGACGGCTTAAGAGTGTCAAGGATGGCGATGAACTGAGAGATATGTTGTCGGTTCTGGTAAAACGGGAAACGGAAAACACAGGTCGTTTCAGAATATGGAAGGGAAGACGCAGAAATGAAAGAAAAGCTGACGAATAATCTTGCGATCAAGCTGATTGCCCTGTTCTGTGCTTTCTTTGTGTGGCTGGCAGTCGTGAATGTGGCGAACCCGATCAAGGTGTCGACGAGGGAGGTTCCGGTCACGATCACGAACGATCAGGTGCTGGAGCAGGCGGATCTTGCCTATGATGTGGTAGGCAAAAAAACGGCGGTGATCAGTTTCAAGATCCGGACGAAGGATGATTATAAGGTAAAGGCGTCGGATTTCAACGCCTATGCGGATTTATCGGAAATGTATGATGTGACGGGGGCGATCCCGATCCGAGTGGAAGTGGTGAACAATGAGGAACTGCTGGAGTCCACGCCGGTTGTGAAGTCCCCGGAGGTCATCAAGATCACGACCGAGGCGCTGCAGACCAAGGCATTTACGCTGAAAGCGTATCCGCAGGGCGAGGCGGCAGACGGTTACGAGGCAGGTGAGGTGACAATGGTGCCATCTCAGGTGACGGTCAAAGGACCAACCTCCCTGATCGGACAGATCAGCAGCGTGGGTATCCGTTTTGATATTAACGGTGCTGTGGCGGATGTCAGTGGAACAGCAACACCGGAGTATTTTGACGCCAATGGAAATGTGCTGTCAGATTTGGGAGATTCTGTCAAGACGGTTGGCGGAGATGTCTCTTATACGATGCAGATCCTGAAAGTAAAAGAAGTACCGCTTGATTTTGACGTCAGCGGCGAGGTGGCGGATGGATACCGCTATACGGGTCCGAAGACGGATATCAAGTCGGTGTCTGTGGCAGGACTCAAGACCGATCTGGCTTCGGTCAGCACGATCACGATTCAGGGACCGTCCCTCAATGTGCAGGGCGCGACAAAGGATGTGGAGTGCGAGATCGATCTGGATGATTACCTGCCGTCCGGACTTACGATCGTGGGACTGGACAGCACGACGATCAACGTGACACTGCAGGTGGAGAAGCTGACGGAGAAAACCTTTACGGTTAAACCGGAGGATGTGACTCTAAACGGAAAGAACAGCAGCTACAGCTATACCGTCGAAGATACGAAGATGGAAGTCAAGGTACAGGGACTCGAGGAGGATTTAAGCAGTCTGTCGGCGTCGAAGATGAATATCCGGGTCGATGTATCAGGCATGGGACTGGGCGAGCACACGGCAGCGGCGCAGCTCCATCTGGGGGACGCGTATAAGATGCTGTCGGCACCGGCTGTGACAGTGCGGGTCAGCGAGCATGGAAGCTCCAGCGCCCAGACGACGGAAAGCACCGAGAGTGACCGTGGAGACACGGACAGCCAGAGCAGTTCCAACCGGGAGAGCGGGGCAAGCTCGGCAAAAGAAAATGTGGATGCGGAGAGCGGCAATGTGGCATAAAGCATGGTACGCCGTCCACAAATGAGGAGAAAGAAGTTAAAATAATGGTAAAAGCAAAAATTAAATTAAAAAACCCGACCGGTCTGCATTTGAGACCGGCGGGAATCCTGTGTAATGAGGCGGTAAAATTCGATTGTTCCGTCCAGTTCCAGTTCCGTGGCACCGTGTCCAATGCAAAGAGTGTCCTGAGCGTGCTTGGGGCGTGCATCAAGAGTGGTGATGAGATCGAGTTTATCTGTGATGGAAAAGACGAGGAGGAAGCTCTGTCAGCGATGCTGAAAATCGTTGATGACGGGCTGGGCGAGTAGAAAAAAACGGTACGGTAAAAGACTGTGTACAGACGTACGGATAGGATGGAACTATGATCGTTTATTTGGTTTGCTATGCGGCTTCGCTGCTTCTGGCGCTCAGCCGCCATTATCTTTTATCCGGCGCAGGGCTTCTGGCGGCGGCGGTGTATCTGTATGCGTCAGACTATATCCGGAGTGGAAATCTTCTGCATCTGCGGGGGATTTTCGCTCTTTCCTTTGTAGGTGGACAGGGACTGGCGTGTATGAAGCTTAGTTATTTAAGTCAGGCATGGAGTGCGGGAACGTGGCTGGGACTTCTGGCGGCGTTTGCGGGCTTTTATCTGGCTTTTTATTATCTGGAAGCATTTTCCGGCGAAGCGTCCGTCCGTGTGGGCGGTCATTCCGGCGCGGTGCAGCGCCGGGGGCTGGAATCCTATGCCGGAACTGTTTTTTTCTGCGCGGTGGCGCTGGCGGCGGTATCGGCAGGCTGCTTCGCGATCGAGGCGGTCTATATGGGCTATATTCCGCTGCTGCTCCGTGGAGTTCCGCATGCCTATTCCTATTTCCATGTGACAGGGCTTCATTATCTGACGGTGTCCTGTGTGCTGGTTCCGGCGCTCTCTGTGATCTATTTTTGCATCGAGGGCGGTCGCAGCCGGGGACGGCTGGTGTGTATGCTTCTGGCAGATGCAGCGGCGGTGGCGATTCCGCTTCTGTGCGTGTCGCGCTCCCAGCTTCTGTTTGCGGTACTGCTGGCATTGATTACCTACATGCAGATGGAACACCAGCTGAATCCGATCTACGTTGTTTTTGCGCTGGCGGGGCTGATTATGCTCTACATTCTGCTGACGATCGCGCGCAGCCATGATACTGCCTACCTGAATACGGTTTTTGAGATGAAACGGCACCTGCCGATTTTTGTGACGCAGCCGTATATTTATATTGCAAACAATTACGATAATTTCGACTGTCTGGTCAAGGGACTTGTGAAGCACAGCTGGGGCATGAAAATGCTGGCACCGTTCTGGACGCTGACGGGACTCAAGTTTCTGGTTCCGTCGTTGACGGCATTTCCATATTATGTGACGAAGGAAGAGCTGACGACGCTGACGATGTTTTATGATGCGTACTACGATTTCGGCGTAATTGGTGTGTTCGTCTTTTCTGCCCTGTTAGGAGCGGCGGTGTATCTGCTGATGCGGATGATGCGCCAGGTGCAGAATCCGATTACCTATCTTCTGTACGCACAGTTTGTACTTTACATGCTGTTATCGTTTTTCACAACCTGGTTCAGCAATCCGTCCACATGGTTTTATTTCGCGGTGACAGCGGTTGTGGCATTTCTGGTATCGCATAAGGTTATTGTTTCCGGGTAGGCACTTTTGGAACCGAAAGTGCCGTAAGAAAACGTGGTGGCAGCAGGAATTTGCCGTATTTAAATGCGAAGCCACGGCAAATTCCGTTACTGGGCACGTATGCGTGGACAGTAATCGCATAAGATTGCAGGGCGGTAAAAATATATGGATTAAGATATAAAAATGAAATAAAATCTGCTATAATAACAAAAAGACGACAATTCAGCAAGTTAAAGTGCTGCTTGTATACAGATTGAATTGCCGCATTGATCAATTTTATAGAAAAGAGGGCAAGCCAATGATTTCAGAAAAAATGATACCGCTTATGAAAAATAACTCCGCCATCCGTATGATGTTCGAAGAGGGCAATAAGCTGGCGGCGAAATATGGACGTGAGAATGTGTTTGATTTCAGCCTTGGAAACCCGAGCGTACCGGCTCCGGCAGAGGTAAATCAGGCGATTCAGGATATCGTAAAGGAAGAAGATTCCCTGTTTGTACACGGATATATGTCCAACGCAGGCTATGAAGATGTGCGCGAGACGATCGCACAGTCGTTAAACCGTCGGTTCGGCACCTCCTTTCACGCAGGCAACATTCTGATGACGGTCGGTGCGGCAAGTGGTCTGAATGTCATTTTAAAGACCCTGTTAAATCCAGGAGAGCAGGTCATTACCTTTGCACCGTACTTTGTAGAGTATGGTTCCTATGTCCGCAACTATGACGGCGAGCTGGTGGTTGTATCTCCGAATACGGTGGATTTCCAGCCGAATCTCGTTGAATTTGAGGAAAAGATCAACGAAAAAACCAAGGCGGTCATCATCAACACCCCGAACAACCCGACCGGTGTTATTTATTCCGAGGAAACACTACAGAAGATTGCAGCAATTTTGGAAAAGAAACAGAAGGAATTTGGCACATCGATCGTGCTTCTGTCCGATGAGCCGTACCGTGAGCTGGCTTACGACGGCGCGGTTGTACCGTATGTGACAAAATATTACCGCAATACAGTGGTTTGCTACTCGTACAGCAAGTCCCTGTCCCTTCCGGGCGAGCGTATCGGTTATCTGGTAATCCCGTCTGAGATGGATGAGAGCGCAAATGTATTCCAGGCGGCAACGATCGCGAACCGTGTTCTGGGCTGTGTCAATGCGCCATCCCTGATGCAGAGAGTCATCAAGCGCTGCGTAGATGCGAATGTGAATCTGGAAGCTTACGACCGCAACCGTAACCTGCTTTACAACGGACTGAAAGAGTGCGGATTTTCCTGCATCAAGCCGGAGGGCGCGTTCTACCTGTTCGTGAAATCCCCGGTGGAGAATGAGAAGGAATTCTGCGAGGTATGCAAACAGTACAATGTACTGGTAGTACCGGGAAGTTCATTCGCTTGCCCGGGTTATGTGCGCATCGCATACTGCGTATCGTATGGGCAGATCGAGAGATCGCTTCCGGCATTCAGAAAGATTGCGGAACACTATAATCTGGTATAGCGAAATTGCATCATTGCCTCGGAAAGGAAAAGGATGAGATGAAACGATATCTTAGAATGATTCTGAATATTGTGATTCCGTTCCTGGGTCTATGTCTGGTCATCTTTTTAGGTCCCAGGCTTCTGCGCTTTTTCATGCCGTTTGTGGTCGGATGGATCCTGGCACTTTTAGCAAATCCGCTGGTCCGGTTTCTGGAACGGCGCGTGAAGCTGGTGCGGCGCCACGGCTCGATGCTGATCATTATCGCGGCGCTGGCGATCGTGATCGGTCTTTTTTACGGGGCGGGTCTTCTGGTTTACCGGGAAATGGGAAGTTTTCTGGCGGATGCACCGGAAATATATCAGAGTGTGATCGCTGAGATCGGGGATGCATTGCAGAATGGGCGGAAGCTTGCAGAATATTTTCCTCAGAATTTACAGCCGCCGCTGCTGGCATTTTCGGATAATCTGGATGGTTTGTTTGGAAAACTGGTATCGCGGGCGGCGGAACCGACCGTGCAGATCGCCGGACATGTGGCGAAGAGTATTCCGAATCTTCTGGTAAATATGGTCATTACTATCCTGTCTTCATATCTGTTTCTGGCGGATCGGGAGTCCATCATGCGGTGGCTGAAAGGGCATCTTCCGGCATTTATATTCCGCTATATCGAGTATATGAAACGGGACGCAAAGGGAGTGATTGGCGGATATTTTCTGGCACAATTCCGTATCATGTGTGTGGTGGCGCTGATTCTCGCGGCAGGATTTTTGGTGCTGGGTGTCCGCTACGGTGTCCTGTTGGCATTTTTGACGGCGATTCTGGATTTTCTGCCGATCTTTGGAACTGGAACGGTGCTGTTCCCATGGGCGGTTGTGAAGCTGTTCGCGGGGGAGTATGCGTATGCGACCGGACTTATCCTGCTCTACATCCTGACGCAGGTCGTCCGTCAGATCATCCAGCCGAAGATCGTCGGGGAGTCGATGGGATTGCCGCCTCTGATGACCCTGTTTCTTTTGTATCTGGGATTTAAGCTGCGCGGGCTGACAGGCATGATTCTGGCGGTGCCGGTGGGGCTTGTCTTTATCAATTTTTATAAATATGGGGCGTTTGATTCGATGATCCGGAATTTCAGGATGCTGATGGAGGCGATTCAGAAATTCCGGAGGGAAGAATAGGGGAGGTTTCCTTCTATTTCTATATAGTAAAATTTTCTTGTTTCATAGGAAATTGCGTCCTATGAAACAAAAAACGCTCCGCGAGGATGCGCACTCGCGCGAAGCAGAAACATGTCGCAAGCGACCGCGCGAGACGCCCGAATGTGCCGAGGCACATTCTTTTTTAGTAATTTAATCTGGATAAATTATGCGGCGTATCGTGATATTTTTTCTTATATGCCCGGAGGAACGCAGCATAATTGCGGAATCCGGATTGATAGCAGGCTTCTGTGACGGGGGTGCCCCGGCGCAGGAGCTCGTTTGCGTTTTGGAGGCGTTTTTCGGTCAGGTATTCGGTAATGGTGTAGCCGGTTTCCTGGCGGAAGAGACGCATCATGTGGTATTTGCTTATGTAAAAGCGGGCGGCGAGCTGGTCGATCGTATGGTCTTCTTCCGGGTGTTCAGAGAGGTAGCGCATGAGTTCCAGGATTTTTTCGCCGGAAGGGGAGGTCGGAACGTATTCCCGATGGTTTTCGGAGGCGGCGCGATCGAGGTGTACCATAAATTCCAGGAATAATAAACGCAGAAGAAGCCCGGAGCCATAACTGCTGCCACCAAGGGATTCAAAGTTAGCATTGTCTGTGCCATTGTCATTTGTACCACCTGCCTGATAGGCATTTTCCAGTCTTGATAGCGCCTCTAAGAGCGGCGTCATGGTAAGGGAACCGAGGCGCAGAACATCGGACTGCTGTTCTCTGGCAAGCTGGAAACAGAGGTCGAGCGCACAGTCAGCACAGGAGAATGCATCCAGACATTCCGGCGACAGGTAGAGGATGATGCGCTCATATCGGCTGTGGTATGGCACGACCGGCTTGTGCAGGCAGTGCGCGCCGACGAGGACGATGTCGAGCGGGCGGAGGTGGTAGGAACGGCCTTCCACGATGTAGTCCGCTTCGCCATTTAACAGGATCAGGACTTTGTGGAAATCATGATAGTGGTAGGCAACCGGTGTATCCATCTGCCCGCGCAGGTGGAAAAGGCGGAATTCGTGGTTGAGGTAGCCGCGTTTTTCGTAGGCGGGGGATTCGTGGGTGGTATTTTCTGACATAAGGGGACTCCTTTTTTGAGTGTATTGCAGGTTGACTGTTGCGGGAAATTATATCTTGTATAAATGCATTGAGTTTGTTGTTTTCCTCTGAGATAAATATGTTTTGAAACACAGACATTTCATTTCTTATTTCGTAACTGTTCAGTACCTTATTTCATATTATATAGCATTATATGCAATATTTAAAGCATGATTCTTCTATTAAAAGCTGCTATATTTTCCTAAAATTGAAATTAAAGAAAGCATAGATGGAATATTATGAAAATGCAGACATATTCAAAACATAAATGGATATGCATGATAAAGTGATTTCAAGAACGGAAGTAGAATAGAAATCATTGATGAAAGGTAACTGTTCAGTAGGTCTGCGCATTTACTGCGCTGACCGTACGAAAACATGGGTCAGCAGGCAAAAATCCCATTGCCGTAGGCAATTTTTAATGGATTTTTGCGCGTGACTGTGAAGGTACTGAACAGTTACGATGAAAGATTTTTATGGTATTGATTAAAAGGGGCAGGAGGTATCGCGATGAAACAGGTTGTGCTTGAAAAATATCACTGTATGGGAAATGATTACCTGGTGTTTGATCCAAATAAGAATGATCTGGAATTGAATGCGGAGAATATCAAGAAGATGTGCAGCCGTCATTTTGGCATCGGCGCGGATGGCATTCTGGCGGGTCCATATTTGGGGGAGAATGATTTTTATGTACGCATCTACAACGCGGACGGCAGCGAGGCGGAGAAGAGCGGCAACGGCATGGGTATTTTTGCAAAATATCTGCGGGACGCGGGATATGTGCAGAAAACGACGATCTCCTGGAAAACGCTGGGAGGCGAGGAGACAGTCTTTTATCTCAACGAGGATGCGACCCGTGTGAAAATTTCGATGGGACATCCGACGTTCTGGAGCGATGAGATTCCGGTGACCGGCGAGCGGCGGGAGATGGTAAACCAGACGATGGTATTTGGAAAGATTCCGTATGTCACGACTTGTCTTTCAATGGGAAATCCGCACTGTGTTATCTGGATGAATGAGATTTCGAAGGAAATGGTGTGCCGGATCGGCGAGCATTCGGAAACATCCGAATATTTCCCGGAAAAGGTCAATACGCAGATTTTAAATGTCCTTGACCGGACGAATATCCAGATCGAGATCTATGAGAGAGGCGTTGGATATACGCTGGCGTCCGGAAGCTGCGCCTGCGCGGCGGCGAGTGCGGCATACCGCCTGGGACTTGCCGATCCGCATATGTACGTCCATATGCCGGGCGGCACGCTGGAAGTGGAAATCAAGGAGGACGGCATGGTTTACATGGTCGGCGAGGTCGGCTATGTGGGGCATATCCAGTTGGGAAATGAATTGAGCGAACAGCTGCGGATTAAATAAAAAAGTATTTGACAGAAAAATATCGGACTGCTATATTTTATTTATAAAAATTGTGAAAAGAATGACAGGGGCATTCTCACACAGCAAAACGATCATAAACGTATGCTTGAAATTTTGGGGGCTGTATAGGCAGGAAAATTCTGGGCGTATATGAAAAGAGGGCGAGGGGGCTGACTGGAAACAGAGACAGCTGCCTCGTTTTTTATAGGAGGAAATGGCGATGGGAGAGAATACGAACCGATCCGAATCTTTTTTTGATGAGGATGTTGATTTGGTAAAGCTGCAGTTTACCGATATTTTTGGACAGTGCAAAATGGTCCAGATGACGCGGAGGCAGGCGGAAAAAGCGATGAAAGAGGGGTATGCAATCAACCGGTTTGCGCTCGGCGGCTTACAGAAAGCTGGGATCGAGGGCGCGGCGGCGCCGGAGTATCTGACGGACCAGAGCGAGAGTGTGGAATTGTACTTGAAGCCGGATGCATCAACGTATCAGGTTCTTCCGTGGGATTCCGGGCAGGAAAATGTAGCGCGCGTGATCTGCCAGGTCTGCAATGCGGATGGGACGCCGTCCTGGACGGATTCGCGTCATATTTTACAGGAAACGGTAAAACGTGCCGAGAAGATGGGACTGGACTTTGATTTTGATTTCCAGTGTGAGTTTTATCTGTTTCACACGGATGATGATGGGAGACCGACGACGGTGACGCATGAGGTTGCCGGGTATTATGACGCGGGGCCGATCGATCTGGCAGAGGGCGTCCGCCGGGACATGGTTCTGAGCCTGGAGGAAGCAGGATTTGCGGTCGAGAGCACGCATCATGGTCTGACTGCCGGACAGCACAGCTTCGTCCTTCCGGCGCGCCGGGGCATTGAGGCAGCAGATTATTTACAGACGTTCAAGGCGGCGGTCAAACGGATTGCGAAACGCCACGGTCTGCATGCGACTTTTATGCCGAAGCCAAACATGAGCGGCGACGGCTCGGGGCTTCATGTGGGCGTGTCGATCTCTTCCAGACGGGGCGCCGAGGCGATGGCGCAGGCGAAGCAGTTTGCGGCAGGCGTGCTTAAAAATCTGAGCGATATGATGATTTTCACGAATCCGACCGTCAATTCATACAAACGTCTGGCGGCGGAGCGGAGCACGGTGTTCCAGCCGGAGTTCCCGGCGGCTGTGTGGGAAAAGGGAAGTGAAAAGGCAGTTCATGTGAAGGAAGACCGGAACGGACGTATTTCCGTGGAAGTGCAGTTCCCGGATCCGTCTGCGAATCCGTATCTGGCGCTGACGGCGATTCTGGCAGCAGGACTGGAAGGAATCGAGAAGGCGCTGGTGCTGGATGAAGAAGCGGGCGATGAGGATGCGCCGCGGTTCCCGGAGACATTGGGGATATTGCTCCAGAAGCTGGATCAGAATGAATTTGCACACCGTGTATTTGGGAAAAAGTTCTGCCGGATGTACGGCGAGGGCAAGAAAGAGGAGTGGGAACGCTTCTGTGCCTATGTGACGGATTGGGAAACAGCGGAATATCTGTATCGTTGTTAGGGGGGTACGAAATCGCAGTGAGGTGAGACCACGTGGGAAACATCATAGTAGCATTTTCGAAGCCGCAGGACGGACGAAATATTAGAAATATACTCGTAAAACATGGAATACAGGTCACAGCCTCCTGCACATCGGGCGCGCAGGTTTTAGCGTTAACCGATGATTTGCGAAGCGGGATTGTGGTGAGCGGCTACCGGTTTGGTGATATGACCTGCCGGCAGCTTGCCGACCAGCTGCCGCCGGGATTTGATTTGCTTCTCATTGCTTCCCCGAGCCGGTGGAGCGGCGAGGCGATGGGAAGGATTGTCTGCCTGCCGGCGCCGTTTAAAATGGGAGATTTAGTTTCGACGGTCCGCATGATTGAGCAGTCACAGGCGGAAAAAAGACGGCGGATGCGCCGCCAGCCGCCGCAGAAGCGCAGGGAAGAGGATCAGAAAGCGATCGACACCGCAAAGGCTATTTTGATGGAGCGGAACCGGATGACGGAGCCGGAGGCGCACAAATATCTGCAGAAATGCAGCATGGACAGCCAGGTCAGCCTTATTGAGGCGGCACAAATGGTAATCAGTCTTTACAAAATGGCGTAAGATCCTTTACAATAGGAGCAAAAAGGCAGAAGGAGCAGCAAAAACGATGAAATTTACAAAAATGCAGGGACTTGGCAATGATTATGTCTATGTCAACTGTTTTGAAGAAACGGTAAACGATCCGGAGAAGCTGGCGATTGCCGTCAGTGACCGCCATTTTGGAATTGGTTCCGACGGATTGATTCTGATTACCCCATCTGAGGTGGCAGACTGCCGCATGGATATGTACAATCTGGACGGTTCCCGCGGCGCGATGTGCGGCAACGGCATCCGCTGTGTGGGAAAATATGCGTATGACCACCATATCGTGGACAAGCCGCAGATTTCTGTTGAGACATTGTCCGGGATTAAATATCTGGATATGAAGGTTGAAAATGGCAAAGTAACGGCGGTCACCGTCGATATGGGCGAGCCGGAGCAGACTTCCGAGCTTCCGGAGAAGATCGAGGTAGATGGAACGGAATACGAATTTACCGGAATTTCCATGGGAAATCCGCACGCCGTTCTGTTTATGGATGAGATTGATTCCCTGGAACTGGAGACGATCGGACCGAAATTCGAGTTCCATAAGCGTTTCCCGGACCGTACCAACACCGAGTTTGTCAAGGTCATTGACCGCACACACGTAAAAATGCGTGTCTGGGAGCGCGGATCCGGCGAAACGATGGCATGTGGAACAGGTGCCTGCGCGGTTGCCGTTGCATCTATTCTGGCAGGACATACGGAGGATGAGGTTGAGGTCGAGCTGCTGGGCGGCTGCCTGCAGATCCGCTGGGACCGAGAGAAAAACCGCGTGTTCATGACTGGACCGGCGGTGGAAGTGTTTAGCGGGGAGTATGAGGAATAATTAAACAGGAAACTTTGGGACTTCTTTCACATATGGTAGTAGTACAACGATATGTGAGAGGAGTCTTTTCTTTTGGAAGAAAAAAAGAAAGTGATGATAGATGCCGGGCACGGCGGAACGAAAGATCCGGGAGCAGTATTTGAGGATCGGATGGAAAAGGACGATACCCTGCGTCTGGCGCTGGCAGTAGGGAGGATTCTCGAGGAAAATGGGGTGAATGCCGTCTACACGCGGTCAACGGACGTCTATGACACGCCCTACCAGAAAGCAGAGATGGGAAATGAGGCGGGCGCGGACTATTTTGTTTCCCTGCACCGCAATGCGGCGAGTGAGCCGGGAAAAGGTTCGGGCGTCATGACGCTGGTGTACAAGACAGGCAGGGAATCAGAACAGCTGGCGGATTCAATCCAGAGAGAGCTGGCGCGCACCGGATATGTGGATCTCGGCGTGATCGAGCGCCCGGATTTGATTGTGCTGCGGAAAACGCAGATGCCGGCGGTTCTGGTTGAAGCCGGATTTATCGACAATCCGGAGGATAACAAGCGGTTTGACGCGCAGTTTGACGAAATTGCGGCGGCGGTTGCATCTGGGATTCTAAATGTAATCGATGACGACATGGATCGCCGTCCGGTGGAAGAGAGCGACTATTATTACCAGATCCAGACGGGGGCGTACCGCATCCGATCGCTGGCAGAGCAGCAGTTAGAAGAACTGCGCCGTATGGGATTCCCTGCATTTCTGGTGTACGATGGGACGTATTTCAAGCTTCGGGTCGGTGCGTTTAAAAATCTCGACAACGCTGTGCGGATGGAACGGGAACTGCGGAAGGCGGGATTTCCGACGGTGCTTTTGTATGAGAGGGAGGTGAAGTAGGGGAGAAAAGCTGAAAAACAGGCGCTATCTGAAAACAAGAATAGAATGACTTATTTGATTGATTTTTGCTGTGCTTTTTGTAAAAATGAATGGAAAAAATCCCCTCATTATGGTATGCTGAAGATAGAAAGCAACATGCATTTTCTTGTAGATAAAGGGAGGGGTTTGGTATGTCAGAGAAGAAAAAAATTATCATCACGATTGCGAGGCAGTATGGAAGCGGCGGTGCGGATACGGGCAAAAAGTTGGCGGAAGATCTGGGGATCAGTTTTTATGATAAGAACATTCTCCGTATGAACTCAGATGAGAGCGGTATCAAAGAGAGCTATTTCCATCTGGCAGACGAGAAGGCGGGCAACCGGCTTTTATACAAGATTATCAATACATTGACACCGGAAAAGGGCGCACCGTCGTTCGGTTCCGATCTCATTTCAGCCGACAATCTGTTTCGCTTCCAGTCGGAAGTGATCCGGAAGCTGGCGGCGGAGGAATCCTGCGTCATCATCGGCCGCTGCGCGGATTATGTGCTGGACGGCACTGAGGGACTGATTCGCGTGTTCCTCTACGCGGATATCAAGGTGCGCGAGGAGCGCGTGCGTGAGCGGAATCTCTATGCGGACAAAGATGTCCTCAAAAATATCCACCGGATCGACCGGGAACGCCGCGATTATAATCGTTATTATGCAGGGCGCGACTGGGAGAAGCCGGAGAATTACGACCTTTTGATTAATACGACGCAGATTGGTGTGGACGGGGCGGTTCAGTTGATTAAGGATTATTTAAAAATGAGGGGGCTTTTGTAAGGGAAAAAGAAAGACTTCCACTTGCAATTCAATATAGTATCGTGTAAAATGGCACATACAGCCGGGCGAATACGAGAGTGTTTGGACGGCTGTATGTGCTGTTTTGCTATTATTACAAGTAAGGGGAAAATATGAAATATCAAAATGATATTGACAAAATGAATACGAACCGGAATTTATTTCTGATGTCGCTGCCGATCTTTGTGGAGCTGTTATTGCAGCTTTTGGTCGGAAACGTTGATCAGATGATGGTAAGCCGGGTATCGCAGCCCTCGGTGGCAGCGATTGTCAATGCGAACCAGATCATGAACCTGGTAATTATCGTGCTGAGCATGGCATCGACGGCGGTTACCGTGATTTTGTCCCAGTATCTGGGCGCGCAGGATGAAAAAAATGCATCCCGGACCTGCATGGTCTCGATCGTGCTGATCGGCGGCGTCAGTCTTGCGGCAACGATCCTGATTTTTGCCGGGCACACGCCGCTTTACCGGGCGATCCATGTGCCGGAGGAGGTTTTTGATGAGGCGTCGCTGTATCTGCTGATTGTCGGCGCATTTGTTCTGGTGCAGGGATTTTATCTGACCTTCTCAGCGATGATCCGCGCATTTGCTATGGTAAAAGAAGTCATGATTATATCAGTTATCATGAATGCCATGAATATTGTGGGAAATGCGATTTTAATCAATGGCTGGTTCGGAATGCCGCAGCTTGGGGCGGTCGGAGCGGCGATCTCGACGGATATCAGTAAGTTAGTTGGTCTGGCATTAATGATCGGAATGTTTTTCAAGAGCCGCCGCGTCAAAATGGGAATGAGTTATCTGCGTCCATTTCCGGTGCAGATTTTAAAAAATCTCTGCCTATTGGCAATTCCGACGGGGGTCGAAAGTTTTTCGTACAATCTCTCCCAGATGATAATTCTGGGAATTGTTAATTCCTTTGGCACGCTGGTTACTGTAACCAAGGGATATTGTACGATTTTTGCCAATATTGATTATGTTTATGCGATGGCGATCGCGACGGCAACCCAGATTGTGCTGGGCTACCTGATCGGAGCGCGCCGTCTGAATGATATACAGAAACGAGTGAATGCGACACTGAAGGTTGCGATTGCGGCGTGTGTCGGGATGGCGGTGCTGATGTGCCTGGGAGGTAAATACATTTTCCTGATTTTCATAGACAACCCGGAGATCATTGCGCTTGGACGGCGGATTCTGGTGATTGAGATTGTGCTGGAGATCGGGCGCGCGGTCAACATTGTTATGACCAAATGCCTGATTGCGGTCGGCGATGTCCTGACCCCGACCACGGTCGGAATCACCTTCCAGTGGGTCGTAGCTGCCGCCGGCTCCTGGTTGCTCGGCAGCAAGCTCGGCTGGGGGCTGGAAGGCGTCTGGATTGCAATGGCAGCTGATGAATGCGTGCGCGGACTCATTTACGCAGTGCATTTTAAGAAAGAACGTTGGAAGAAGAATTTTAAGGGCGTGAAGACGGAAGCAGAGTTGGGAGAGGCGTAGAAGATAAGCGAAGAAAGAAAGTGTGAGAAAAAATGAAAGAAACAGGATGGAAAAAGACAGCAGGGAATGGTTCTGATGGAAAAAGAACGGAAGGAAAGAAATCGTTTGGCCGGGGGGAGAAAACAACTGGATTTTCCAAGAATAGTGCAAAAGTGGGAGTCAATGGGGAAAAACAGGGAAAATCTGCTCGTAAAGTGTCTGGAGTTGAGGATAAATGGGGCACACATGGGGACAGGAAACGAAATGTAGGGGAAAAAGACGGTCAGAAAACGGTTCGTGGTGGACAGCGTGGAAAAACAAAATGTCCGATTTACCGTGAGTGCGGTGGCTGTCAGTATCTCCATTTAACCTATGATCAGCAGTTAAAAGAAAAACAGAAGCGCATGGAAGAACTGCTGGGCGGTGTCTGTCCGGTTCGTCCGATCATTGGAATGGAAGAGCCGTATCATTACCGCAATAAAGTTCATGCGGTATTTGGATTGGATCGGAAAAACAATCCGATTTCTGGCATTTACAAAGAGGGGACACATCGGATTCTTCCGGTGGATTCCTGTCTGATTGAGGATCAGAAAGCAGACGAGATCATCGTGACGATCCGGAGTATGCTTCGTTCGTTCAAGATCCGTGTTTTTGATGAGGACACCGGATACGGTCTGCTGCGTCATGTATTGATTCGCCGCGGCTTCACAACCGGCGAGATTCTGGTCGTTTTGGTGACAGCATCCCCGGTATTCCCGTCGAAGAACAATTTCGTCAAGGCGCTTCGTGAAAAGCACCCGGAAATTACTACGATTGTCCAGAATATCAATGGCAGAAGCACCAGTATGGTGCTTGGCGACAAAGAACACGTTCTGTACGGAAAAGGATATATAGAGGATGTTCTCTGCGGGCTCCGGTTCCGTATTTCGTCCCGTTCCTTCTACCAGATCAATTCTGCGCAGACGGAGAAGCTGTATGCCAAGGCAATGGAGCTGGCAGAATTGACCGGAAATGAGACAGTGCTGGATGCCTACTGCGGTATTGGTACGATCGGTCTCATTGCCAGCAAACACGCGGGCAAAGTTATCGGTGTAGAGTTAAATCAGGATGCAGTGCGGGATGCAGTGCAGAATGCGAAGAAGAACGGTATCACCAATGCACAGTTCTTCTGCAATGACGCCGGACGGTTCATGACCCATATGGCAGCCCGCAGCGAGAGCGCCGACGTCGTTTTCATGGATCCGCCGAGAAGCGGAAGTACCGAAGAATTTATCGACGCGGTAGCACTTATGCAGCCGAAACGGGTGGTATACATCTCCTGCGGTCCGGATACATTGGCACGCGATTTGAAAGTATTCGCAAAGCACGGTTATCGGGCGAAAGAAGCATGGCCGGTGGATTTGTTTGGGTGGACGGAGCATGTCGAGACGGTTTGTCTCTTAGTTCTGAGAAATCCTGTGACACATATCAATATTGATG
>OGCM01000745.1_pt1 | contig 47602 bp, 41 predicted proteins | sample 1570151 | NCBI WGS metagenome assembly OGCM01 (sample SAMEA4370582, study PRJEB24528) | human gut metagenome
TATGATTGACGAGTGGTGAATGCCAATCATGAACTGTTTTTGTTCATGATATAATATAAATGAAAAGTTGGCGATGTGATATAAAACTTAAAATAATTTGTATTACAACCGCAGAAGCAATTAGATCAGGCAAAGAGGATATTAAATATGAAAAAAAAGACAGTTACGTTAAAAGATTATATTATGGCGATCAGCATATTTCTAATTGCATTAGTTGTTGGTATTTTTATTTTTTATTCCGGTGTACAGCATTCAATCGCAAAAAATTCTCAGGAGCGAATTTCTACAAATGTGTCACGTCAGAGTGAACATTTGCGGACAATATTTGATATTAATTATCAGTACCTGAATGAAATTGCATGGCAGATTGGAAAATCAGAACCATTGATTTCGCAGAATAATATAGATCGTTTAGAAGCTATTGTAGAAAAGACGGACTTAGAACGTGCTGCATTGATTGAACCTGATGGAACCGCACACTATGATAATGGTGTAGTAAAGAATTTGTCTTACCGAAGATATTTTAAGGAAGCCATGAGTGGGAAAGAGACGTTAAGTGATCCATTGGAAAGCAGTGTGGATCAGCAGACACGTGTGGTTTTGGGAGTACCTATTTATAATTCTGATAATGAAATAATCGGAATTCTTGGTGGGTCCTGTAATGTAACATTACTAAGCCATATGCTGTTTGATGATTTGTTTTATGGAGAAGGTGATACACTTGTGGTAAAACAAGATGGTACGATTATTGCTCAGGAAGAGGGAGATTCGCAGCAGAAAAGGGAAATTTCGTATGGAGGAAATTTACTTAATTACTATGAAGAGAAAAATATAAATCAAACGCAGACATTGAATATGCTGAAATCAGACTTTAAAGAGGGAAAGGAAGGATTGGTACAGCTTGGCCTGGATGATACTAGCAAATCAGATTATTATCTGGCATATACACCGCTTGGAATGAATGACTGGATGATCTGTTATATTGTACCGGTGAAAGCAGCGCAGAAATCCTATTCTTTTATCAGAAAATATGAGGCGGTATTTATGCTGGCATTCTGTGTTCTGGTAACAGTGCTTATAATATATATTGTCCGCAAGAACAGTGCAGACAAAGCGGAATTATTACGTTATACACAGAGAGATGCACTGACCGGATTGTATAATAAAGATACTACACAGAGGTTGATTCAAAATATTGTGCAGGAAGAAGCAGGGCAGCATGCTTTTATTATTTTAGATATCGATTATTTTAAATCTGTAAATGATAATTTTGGACATATCGTAGGAGATAAAGTACTACAGACATTTGGCAGATTTTTGCAGTCTCAATTTCGGGAGTATGATGTAGTAGGGCGTATTGGTGGAGACGAGTTTGTTATTTTAATGTGCAATTTAGCAAATACAGATGTGGTTGAAATAAAGATTCAAAATCTTTTGAAACAGGTTGGCAGTATACGCGTGGAGGAGATGGGAGAGCAGAAGATGACAATCAGTGTGGGGATTGCTTTTGCACCCCAGCATGGAAGTTCTTTTATGGATCTTTATCGAAAGGCGGATCATGCATTGTATCAGACGAAACGTGCGGGTAAAAACGGATATTCCCTGTATCAATGGGAGAAAGTTTGACAGTGAGAACGTTTTACGTGTTTTTAACCGGAAGAGATGAAAAGACAGGATTTGTGAAAGCAGATTTCATGTAGCTATCATATTTCTCTGTTATGTTATCAATATAGAAAAAAAGGTACACGGATATCAGCACTGGATAACATAGGAGAAATAGGATGAATGATACGTTAATACAGAGTTTTTTGTCGGTAGCAGAAGAAGGAAGTTTTTGTAAAGCGGCAGAGAAAATCTATATTTCTCAGCCTAATCTGAGCCGGAATATCGCACGCTTGGAAAAGGAACTGGATACGCAGCTTTTTGACAGAAGCGGAAAACATATTGCATTGACGGAAGCTGGCCGGATTTATGAAAAAGCATTTCAGAAGATGAAACAGTGTTTTGCAGAAGCGAAAGAGCAGGTACAGCAGCTGAATGATATGGACAGGGGAATGATCCGTATCGGATATGTGAATGGATGGAATATCGGTACTTATATGCAGCCGGTGCTGAGAGAAATGCGTCTGGAATATCCGGGTATTAGGATTTCTCTGGAAGCATATACGCTGCAGGAGCTGTCTGCACGTTTTCAGATGGGGCAGATGGATTTGATCATTACACTGCAGGATCGTACTGCAAAAATGTATGATGCGGAGTCGATGCTCATCGACACAGCGCAGGAAATGATTCTTTTTTCCAATACTTTATTTCGGACAAGAAAGAAAAACTGGAAACCAGAGGAATTTCGTCAGGAAACGTTTTTCGTTCTGGCAGATGACAGAGAAGAAATGCAGTTGGATTGTGTGCGTGCCATCGGCAGCAAGTATGGATTTGTGCCGAATATATGCAGTGTGAACAGTATGGAATCCATTTTGATGAATGTGGAAAATGGACTGGGTGTAACTGTGTGCAATTCATGGGTACGAAATGTGTATGAACCTGGATTTCAGTGCTGTCCGTTAGAACATTCCACAGAAATTGCAGTGGCATGGAAGCAGGGACAGGAGAATTCTGCGCTTCAGATTTTACTCGGATATATGACAGAAAAGAACTTGAGCAGTTGCAAAATCAGCGCATAAACGATATAGTACAGATAGCAGATATGGCAGTGAACAAGCCGTGTGCTACTGTGAAAATCAGAGGCAGTTGGCTGGAAAACAGTCGCCTGCTTTTATTTAGGTGGACAGGAGATATGAAAAAGAGAATACTGGTTGTGGATGATGAAATATCAATCCGGATGGGGATCCGGGAATTTGCGGAATATCAGGGGTATGATGTGACAGGTGCAGCTAATGGGCGGGAGGCACTGGAATTGTGCCGGCAGCAGGATTTTGACCTGATTATTATGGACATTATGATGCCGGAGATGGATGGTTATGAAGCATATCGGAGAATACGGGAGATAAAGGATATTCCGGCGCTGATGCTGTCTGCAAAAGGAGAAGAATATGACAAACTCCAGGGATTTGAAGCTGGCATTGATGATTATGTAGTAAAACCTTTTTCTATTAAGGAACTGATGGCCCGGGTAAATGTAATCCTGATGAGACATGAACCAAGGGAAGAGAAAACACAGGGTGAAATTTATGAATTTCAGGGACTGACGGTAAATATTTCCGCCAGGGAAGTTTTTGTAGACGGAGTGCATGTGGAATTGCGCCCTAAGGAGTATGATCTGCTGTTTTTTCTGGTGCGGAATAGAGGCATTGTATTTTCAAGGGATGCCCTGCTGGAAAAAGTATGGGGCTTTGATTTTATGGGAGATGACCGCACGGTGGATGCACAGATTAAGATGCTGCGGCATGTGCTGGGAGATTATCGGACATATATTGTGACATACAGAGGAGCGGGGTACAAATTTGAAGCAGAAGAAAAGGCATAAAATGATGTTTGGCCTCTGGCTTGGATTTATGGGACTTGCAGGGGCGATGGCGCTGTTGTTTTGGATGGTGCTTCATTTTTCTGTAAAAAATAAATATCAGGAACAGACGGAAAATGATCTGAAAATGGCAGCACAGTCTATCTGGGATATGTATGGAGATGCGGATTTTGAGGCGAATATTGCACTTCTGGCAAAGTCGAATGATTATTTTGTGCAGATCGTGTCGGAAAATTCGATGCAGGTGGTCTTTTCTGTTAATAATCAGGGAGAGAAGACAGCACCGCAACAGGCGGATATTGCAGATGAAACGATGTTTGAACGGTTAAACGATTCCGATGGTATTTGTCAGTATTATGTGGAGGATCAGGTGCATGCGTCCCGCTGGGCGGTGCAGGCGGTGGTACTGGCAAATCTCAACGGTTCCCGGCAGGTACTGGTGGTGAGCAGATCCCAGGCGAACATGGATGCACTGATGAAGCTGCTCACCAGCCGTTATCTGCTGGTAACGGTGACTGTGCTGATCTTGGCATTGATTCTATCGGTTTGCCTGGCAGAATATTTTGCACGGCCATTTCGTCATCTGAATAAAAGCGCATTACAGATGGCAGCAGGAGATTATGAGACAGAGTTCATGCGGGAAGGCCCGCTGGAAGCACGACAGCTGGCAGATACGTTGGAGCTGGCGGAACAGGAGTTTAACAAGACAGAGGCTTTGCGCCGGGATTTTGTAGCAAATGTCAGTCACGATATGAAGACTCCGTTGACCGTAATCCGAATGTATGCGGAGATGCTGGAGGCATTTTCCGGGGAAATTCCGGAAAAGCGGGAAGAACACGTACGGATGATCCTGGATGAGACAGACCGGCTGACGAATTTTATCAGTGACACACTGGATCTGGCAAAACTGCAGTCGGGAACTATGGAAATGCATCCATCTGTATTTGCGATTCAAGATGTGGCAGAGGAAGTATTGTCCAGTGTGTGTGCAAATAAGCCGGAGTTTCAATTTAAGATGGATTGTCCGGAATCTATGTTGGTATGTGCGGACCGCAAACTGATTTATCGGGTAATTTATAATTTTGCATCCAATGCGGTAAAATTTTCCGGGGAAAGACAGGAGGCACGTATTCTGATACGGCGGTATCAGGGCAGTGTCCGTGTGGAAGTCATTGATTATGGCATCGGAATTGAAAAGGATAAGTTGCCGTATATATGGAACCGGTTTTATCAGGCAAAACCGAATGACCGGCAGAAATCAGGCATGGGTGTGGGACTGAATATCGCAAGTGAGATTCTGCGGCTGCACCATGCACCGTTTGGGGCAGAAAGTACACCAAATGAAGGAACTTGTTTCTGGTTCATGTTGGAGGCTTGTGAAGATGAAACGTAGAATATGGCAGGCACTTGTTGTGGCGGGGCTGCTTCTGGTTCTTTCGAGGACTGCAGTGCAGCGGGATCTGCAGGCGAGTGCATTTCAGGAAAAAATTGAGCAGTGTCTGAAAGCAGGAGAACTTCCAATCGTGGTGCTTTCACAGGAGAGCGGCGAGTATGGATCTATTGGAAAATCAGCACTTTGGGCGGCAGAATATGCTGTAGCTCAGGTCAATAAAAATGGTGGGGTAAATGGCTGTAATGTGCGGATTGTGTCAGAAAATACCGGTTCGGACAACAGTAAAGCATTGAGTCTGTACCAGGGTGCCAGCAGGACTACTTTTGCAGTGCTTGGCCCGGTGGATGCACCGGAGACAATGTATATTGCACAGAATGCAGAAAATAATAGGACGGTCCATCTGGCCGCTTATTCATATGCGGAATCCAGACAACTTATGGCACCGTATGGAATCTCTTATATGAGTGATTCGGAGAATGGGGAACTGGAGGAAGTGCGGGTGTGGGGACAGCAGAACCCGGATATCAAAAATATTGTACTGTATACTATGTCACAGGATGAATCCCAGAAAAATACTACAAAGATGTTTGAAAATACGCTGTCGGATCTTGGCCTGAATATTTTGAAAATCGTGGATGTGAAGCCCGGGGCGGATGAAATGGATGATTCCTATTATGCAATCCAGGGGTTGAATGAGGATGCAGACGGCTATGTATTTCTGATCCGCGGCCGGGAGTGTGCCAATATTCTGGTAAAGCTGCGGCAGCATGGCATAGAGGAAGGCCGAAGAATTTCTGTTTCTTTTTCTGCTTATGGAAGTGAATTTTTTGAAATTGCAGGGAGTATGCTGGATGGAGTGTCTATCTGGAATAAATTCGATCCCTTTTATTCAGGAACAGAGTGGCAGCAGCTGTTGAAGGATTATGAAAAAGACAAATTGAATGCCGGAAGTGCGGAACAGATGCCAAGTCCGGTGGTGGATTATTATGATGCGGTCCAGACAATCTGTAAGTGCTATGAACAGTTCGGGATTACCAGCGAAAACTATGAAGAATTTATCGGAGATGAGGATGTGGTGCAGTGGTTTTATAATTCTGAATTTCTGGAAGGTATCCAGAGTGATTTTCGATGGCAGGAGGGTCAGAAAATCACGGATTATCAATTTTTTGTATTTGAAGGTGAGACGCCGGTGAACCGGAAGGTCAGACCGTAAAGTGAATTTTTATGCAGACATGATCATCTTCATTGAATTTGTTTCGGGAAGGCGTTCTGTATGTAAAGAATGGGGAAGTATATATCAGTTTTGATATGATTTTATAAAAAATTAAGTATTGGATTATAAAAAGTTTATAAAATATAATATAAGCAGTCATAAAGAGAATTTCAAATATTGAAGGAGGAGAAAGAAAAATGGCTGCATTAGGTATTATAGGCATTATTGTTGGTGTCGCTGTACTGATTTACGGCGCATACAAAGGAATCAGCACAATTATTCTTGCACCATTGTGTGCATTGCTGATCGCGTTGTTCAACGGAATGAATCTGCTGACAACATTTACAGACACAATGTTACCAAGCGTATGCAATTATGTAACTGCAATGCTTGGACCGGTATTGATGGGATGTGTCATCGCTGCATTGTACAATGCAAGTGGTGCTGCATTATCCATCGCAAACGCATTATATGATTTATTCACAATCAAAGCAAGAAAACAGGCTGCCGCAGGTCAGCAGGTTGTTATGAAACCGGTTCTTGCAATTCTTACAATTTATGTAATTGGTACTGTACTTGCTTACAGTGGAATGAACCCGGTTGTACTTATGTTTATTTTATTTCCGATTGCTATGGACTTATTTGAAAAAGCAAAAATGCCAAGAGCAATGGGACCCGGTGTTGTATTAGGAGCACTTGCAACCGCTGCATGTTCCATGCCGGGTACAACTTCCGATCAGAACGTTATCGCTGTTCAGATGCTTGGTACATCTCCGATGGCAGCAGCTGTTCCTGGATTTATCGGCGGTGCCGTTGTTCTGATCATGAACATCGTGATGATGAATGTTATCTCTAAAAAAGAGATTGCAAAAGGACATGTATATGATGCTGCACCAAACGCACCAAAACGCCCGGAAGGACAGAAGACACCACATTGGGTAATGTCTATTATCCCAATCGCTGTTACACTGATCTGCTTCAATGGTCTTGGATGGAACATTTTGGTAAGTATGATGCTCAATATCATCCTTTCCCTGATTTTCTTCTTCCCATACTATGGAAAATTCTCAGGTCTGAAAGAACTGATCAAACCGGTTGGAGAGCAGACAACTATGCTGGTTCTTCAGGTTGGTTTGCTTGGAGCTATCGGTGGTGTCGTAGCAGCATCTCCGGCTTTCCCGGTGCTGACAAACGGATTGTTACATATGGGCGGTCCTGCATTATTCAAGGTAGTACTTGCAATTGCATTACTGACAGGTGCTTCCGGATCTGGTCCTGCCGGTCTGTCTGCAACCTTACCATACATGTCTGAGACATTTGCAAGCATGGGTATCAATATGAGTGCTTTGCACCGTGTATCTGTATTTGCTTCCCAGACACTGGATACTTTACCGACAAACCCTGGATTTATCATTGCAACAGGTATTGCAGAAGTTGAGATCAAAGATTCTTACAAATATGTATTTATTACAACCGTATTAAATACAACCATTACAGCTTTGATCGTTGCTTTAATCCTGACAATTTTCCCAGGTCTTGCATAAAGAGAACAGAGACAAAAGATTATGTGATAACGTATTTTCTTATACAAATAAATCTGCCGCATGGAATTCATATATTTGAATCCATGCGGCAGATTTAGGTTTTATGGTCAATAGGTAGAAAATTATAATAAAATGTAAATATATCAGATGTGAGATGAGTGAGAGTTTTCTGGCAGTGGCGGAAACAGGAAATTTTACAAAAGCGGCGGAATCGGGAAAGTTAGATCTGATTTTTACAATCAGAGATTCTGTAAAAAATGTAGAGTTTGAACGCAAGTCGCAAAGCGACTGCGTTCATGAGCAAGTAGCGAAAGCGGATTGCGAATGTCCATTTTACTGGGTAAAACTGGCAGAAATGAAAAATACTTCTCTGCAACATATTGTGTTGGATTCCTGTAATGAGGCGGTTCTGGCATGGCGGAACGAGAATAAAAATCCGGCATTTTCATGTTTTTTACAGGAAATTCAGAAGTTGCTGTAACGAAAGTGGAAAAACGGCTATTAATAGATAGAATAACAAAAATGCAGATTGTTTGAGTGAGTTTTTTTATGCCAGTTGAAAAGGTTAAGATATGGTGTGGATTTAAGAAAGAAAATAACTTTGAGCGGAAAGGAGGGGAAAACGCAGGTGCAGGATATGGAGGTTGTATACCGCCAACATGCGCAGACGGTGTTTAAATATCTGATGTTGTTGACACATGAGGCGAATCTGGCGGAAGAACTGACGCAGGAGACGTTTTATCAGGCGGTACGAAGCATTGACCGGTTTGATGAAAGCTGCAAGATCACGACGTGGCTGTGTGCCATTGCAAAAAATCAGTATTTTTCCTATATGAAAAAACATGTGCGGATGCAAGCTGATTCAGATGTGGACCGGATGGTTGCGGGTGTAGGAATAACAGAAGCCGCGATGTCGGCAGAGCAGGAAGTGATGCAGCAGGTCGGGCAGATGGAACTGTTGAAGAAACTGCATGTGTTTCCCGAACCGGGCAGAGAAGTGCTTTATTTGAGAATGTTTGGAAATCTGTCTTTCCGGGAAATCGGTGAGGTTATGGGAAAGACCGAGAACTGGGCGCGGGTGACTTTTTTCCGGGCGCGCACGAATCTTAAGCGGCAGTTAGAAATGGATGAAACGTAAATGTGAGAGAATGTTAAAAGTATGCAAGTGTATTTTTTAATATGAATACTGACGGAGATATAAGAAGAGTAGAAATAAAGAAGTTCGGGAAGGAGATGAAATGTCATGAAAAATGATCTGACGTGTGAAGTTGTGCGAGATCTGCTTCCATCTTATGTGGATGGACTGACAAACGATGTAAGCAATCAGGCGGTGGAACAACATATAAAGATATGTGAGAACTGCCAAAAATTATATCATGAGATGCAGGAAACGGTGAATGGCGAATATTTGTCGGAGCAGGATTTGGAACAGATGGGACAAAAGGCCAATTTCAAAGTGCCATCTGAAATAGATTATCTGAAAAAGATTCGAAAGAAAAACAGGATGCGGATTCTGGCAGCGGTACTGACCGTTGTGATTGCAGCCGGCGTAGGAATCTGGTGCAAGGCATATCTCATTGGGCAGAAGGTGGAGCAGGCAGAGTTTGTGCAGGCAGATGTGGTAATGAAAGATCATAAAGTGTCGGTGCAGGGGGTGTTGCTGGATCAGACAAAAGGTGTGGCAGATGTGGCGTTTCAGGAGCAGGATGGAATTGTGACGGTATCTCTGCGGGAAACGCGAAAGTCATCGTTTCACACAAATGAGTTTCAGGCGGAGTATGAAAGTTCCGGAGAGGTAAAGAGGGTTGTTCTGGAAAATCGGATTTTGTGGGATGATGGGATTTCGATTGACGGAACGGTTTCAGATCTGTATCAGAGCAGAAATCCATATGTGGGGGATATTTCTGCGGATGGGCGGTCTGTGCAGGCTGCCCGGGCGGTACTTGGAATCAACGACGAGGCGCTACTTTGTTATGGTACACAGCTGCAGACGTCAGAGGAACCTTACGGATGGACATTTTTGAATGTACAAATTTCTTCGTCTGATAATGTGGAACGGTTGCAGCAGGAGATGAAACAGCTTGGGTGTCTGCTCATCGCAGTAACGGACAATCTGGGCTATGTCAGCTTTGAGTATTGTGTGGATGGAACAGAAAATTCGGATGGAAGTACAACATTGACGGTAACGGAAGCAGATGCGGATGCGCTGGCAGGACAGTCGGTGAAGGCAATGTCACAAACACCGGCAGGATTGCAGAAATTAGTGGAATTGATAAAGTAACTTAATAAAAGAAAAGTACACGTGAATTGATTAATTACAATCAGTCCACGTGTATTTTTATATTAGTCTGAAGTTGAAAGTATTTATACTATATGTATTTAGAAAGTATCTTTCTCTTCTGCATATAAGGTTGGCAGAATTGCTGCCAGGTTTGTAAACTCTTTGATGTTGTGTGCGAATAATCCCTGTGGTACGAATGGTGGGATAGATACGCCTTCCGGAATCGCTTTTACGATGTTTCCTTCTTCATCGATGCGGTATCCGATCCAGAAACGGGACTCAAATAATACGCCGTCTTTGTATGGATGCCATTTGTGAGTCATTGCTGCCGCACAGCTGCTTTCGCCGATTGCACATACGAGAGATTCACATTTTTCGGTACCGATAATGCTTTCGTCATAACCAAAATCGGCTGGTCTCTTGAAGCAGAGTTTTAAGAACTCCGGTCCCGGTCCGACGTCTTCCATGATGTAGTGATCAACACCCCATGTTTTCTGGTTCATTGGTACGTTCGGGTCTACGACATAAGATGCCGGATATGCTCTTGCAAAATAGTGATCTTCCGGGTCCCAGATTTTGTAACGCAGATCAGATCCTACAGAATGCCATGGGAACCACCAGTCAAGCATTTCGCCTGTAACACCCGGCATGTAAGTTGTATTACATACAAGCGCAGTTCCGTCTGCAGCTACGCCGAAACCGATATTTGCATATTCATCATCTTCACCTTTCAGGAATTTATTTCTCTCATCAAACGGGATGCATTTTTCCGGTGCGATCGGTCCGCCCTGTAAAATAGCGATTTTCTCAGCCGGTACCGGAGCTAAATCCTGCTCATAATATTTGTAGTAAGAAAGTTTTTTCTCTTCTTCGGAAACTCCGACTTTAACACCTGGTGTGCTCATATTAAAATCCTCCTCCATAATAGGTAAGGTTCGACCTGAATGGGAACCTTCGTGTATTTGATGATTTTATTTTAACCGATAGGAAAAAGAAAAGACACTATTTTATTGGATATAAGTATAACTTTTATGTTATGCAAAAGTGTGCTATAGTTTAGTGTAATCTTAAAGAAGATAGAGTGATAATTAATATTTCATGTTACAATGACAACATTTGTTAAAAAGTAATGGCTGATAATAATTGCGTTGTCCGCAGTTACGACAGGTACTGTTTTGTGAAAAAAAGGGCATTATAATCAAACAATGTATAAGTGACAATAGAAGAAACAATTTATTTGCAATATTTTCTGAGTAGAAAAAGGATGCTAAGGTATCAAAAATGATATAGAAAATCCCTATTCGCCATGCCCAAAGCCCTATTTTTAATTTCGTTTTAAAACCATTTGTACAAAATAACAGAATATAGTAAATACATAGCCTGATGTAAAAAGATTGTTCTAACATACTCAAAATAAAATATTTGTCTCAAAAGGAACAATTATATTGTTATATGATTGTTCCTTTTGAAATCTATGCTATCGAAATTAAGGTGCTTACGAACTATCTCATTTACAGTATCATCGTATTCGTAAGATGAGAGTAATTGGTTAGGAATTTCTGAAGCTTGTGCGAAAGATGGAAATAGTATTGTTAAACTTAATGCTAAACCTAAAATCATTGATAGAAAATGTTTCTTTTTTTTCATTAAAATATATCTCCTTATATAGTTTTCAAGATCTTGTGCTGAAAATATAACATATATTATAATTTATAAACACCACTTTTAGGTAAAAATAATGTAAAAAGCTTGTTTGGGTTATTGCTTTATACAATTTTACAGAGACTTCCTAAATGTTCCCCAAGTATGGTATATATAGTAGTAACAGGGAACAAAAGGAGAAGAATATGACCACAAAATCATTAGAATACTTTCTGGTAGTTGTAAAGCATTTAAATATTTCAAAGGCAGCAAAGGAGCTTTTTATCAGTCAGCCGGCCTTGAGTAAACAGATCAGTCAGCTGGAAGCAGAACTTGGAGTCAGCCTGTTTGATCGTACAAAACATTCTTTGAAATTGACACATGCGGGGGAAGTGCTGTTGTCCGAGACAAATGAATTGTTTAAAAAGCAGGATGAACTGCGGCAGCGGGTGCGGGCAGCAGGAAATGTGTCGGACAATGTACTGCGGCTGTGTCATATGCCGGGAGCATTGAATTATCATGTGGCTGATATATTGGCAGAGTTTCAGGAGAAGTATTCGAAAAGCAGGCTAAATCTGATCGGAAGCCTTCCAAGTCAGATTTTTTCAAATTTACTGAATGGAAAAATCGATGCAGGATTTATTCTGGCAACGACGACTACATGTCCGGAGCCTTTGAAAATGCAGACATTGCATGAAGCACAGCTGTCATTGGCGGTTCCACGGGGGCATAAATATGCGGAGTACAACGAGATTTCTTTTCATGATATTTCAGATGAAACATTGCTGTATCTGAGTGAGCAGGAGGCACCGGTGCAGCATGCGTTACTTCCGTTTTTCCTGCACGGAAATCACAGGGATTATAACAACAGGATTGAGTATCTGCCAAATATGGAGGCGGTAGTTTCTCTGGTGCGGGCAAACCGTGGTGTGGCATTTATCGCCCGGGATTATTGTGCAGCATCGCTGGAAAATATCACATTGATTCCAATCACGGATGCAATGCCGATTTCGTTAAATCTGGTGTATAACCCAAAACATATATCTGAGCAGTTGAAAAAATTGCAGAAAATGATGGGGGATCTGGCATGACAATTACAAAAAATATGTTGTTGTATTTTATTCGGGATATGAAGATGACGGATTTTCCGGAAACGATGAAAGAGCAGACATTTTCCGGTATTCAGTATTGGATGCCGAATATGAAGGAACTGAAAACGGAATATTTGTATTTGTGCGATGGCTGTATTGTTCCGGAGGCGGCCGCGCAGCATTTAATAGAAAAAGATGTCTGTATGCTGGTTATTTTTTCAACGGAAGTGGATGAAAAAGAGCAGCAGGACATGATGCGGAAATGGAAAATATTTCATCAAAATGCTATTTTTATGCAGACGGAAAAAACGGTTCCGGAAGTCATGAATGATCTGGTGGAAATTTTTTACCGTCTGGTTGAGTGGGATAAAAACATGCACATTGCGGCGCTGGAAGGTCGGGAAGTACAGGAACTGATCGATATCAGCGAGCCGGTTCTGGAATATCCGATAATCGTATTTGATGCGAGTTTCGATGTGTTGGCGTATACAAAACATTGCGAATCTCATTACAAGACCTTTTTGGAAACCGTGCATCAGGGATATACGGATGCGCATACTATGGAGCAGTTGAAGAAAAAGCAGATTTTTTCCCAAATACGGGAGGGAGAAATGCTGATCGCGCCGGCAGCAGAAAACGCTGGCACAAATATCTATCTGCAGTTTTTCAGTGGACAGACGCTGCTTGGCTATACGTCTTTTTTCTGTGGGGAGGATACGCCGGAAGACGGATATCTGGATCTGGTTCGCATGTTTATGAAAAATATGTCTTTTTATCTGCAGCGCAATTATGAAAATCAGAGACATGGCCGGATGATGTATGAGACATTTCTGGCCAACCTGCTTGGAACAGCGGAAATTCCGGAGGACCGTATCACAGAACAGGTAAATATGATTGATGGACTGGAAGAAACCGGCTATTTTGCGCTGGGAATTCTTGACTTTTCCAATCAGGAAAATGTTCCGCTGAAGTTTCTGGCGCGTCTGCTGGAGAGGCAGTCCTGGGAGATTAAGCCGTTCTTGTATGAGAAACATATCTGCCTGCTGAAATACAGCAAAGTACCGTTTCATCAGGAGTTTTTTTTCAATGAAAAAGAGTTGGGGATTCTGCGACAGCTTTTGGAACAGTATCAGTATCGCATCGGGATCAGCAATATTTTTAATGAGTTAAGGTGTCTGCGGGATGCGTACACACAGGCGGTGTTTACGCTGGCATGGAATGAAAATATTTCGCAAAAAACAAAGGAGCAGGTGATCTATCAGTATAAGGATGTGGTGATGTATCATCTGTTTTCGAAGATGGAAGATGAAATGAATCCGAGGTTGATACAGTCGGAGCTTTATTGTGAGGTGGCAAAGTATGACCGGGAGCATCATAGTGCATATGAAAAAACGGTATTGTGTTATCTGAAAAATGATTGCAGTGCAACACGCACAGCGGCAGAACTTGGAATTCATAGAAATACGGTGCGGAATATGATCCTGTCAGTGGAAGAAACGTATGGGATTTCGCTGGATGATGCGGAAGAAAAGATGCGATATATATTATCTGAGCAGATAGAACAATATTTTGTTTCAAAAAATGAGAGATAAAAGTGGCATAAATGGTAAAAAGGAAAAAATGTCTGTATGCTGATATAGTTCGAGTGCAAAATGCACAATTGTATTCTGGAAAATACATATGATTTATGCCAGATGAAAGGTCAAATAGAAAAGCATTATTGATAAAATCTCCTTAACAGGTGTTCGAAAAAAGAGCAACAGGTGAAGGAGGTTTTATTTTTATGAGGTTAAAAACAGATCTGGTAATCATGGGAAGCGGTATGGCAGGAATTTCTGCAGCAGATGCAGCCCTTGCTCGTGGAAAAAAAGTAATAGTATTTGAGAAGAAACCGTATCAGGGCGGCGCAGTTTCCAACTGTCCGATTGCGTATTTAAGTATTCGAAATGACAAGGATTTTCAGAATGCGGCATTTCATTTGCTGTATGAGTATTCCAACTACAACGCAAATCCATCCGTTATCCGTCAGTATGTAAACAATTCATGGAGAACAAAAGAGTATATTGAGCGTCTTGGAATCAAAATGATTCCGACACAGAAACTGGAGCTTGAGGATATCGGAAATCCGAAATATGCAGATGGATTTCCACCGGCGATTATGGCACATGGTGATTTTTATCTGGTTCCGGGGCGTGGAAAAGGACACGGCGGTGCACTGATCTGTCTGAATGCCATGAAAGATATCATTAAACGTGGTGGTCAGTATATGCTGAACACACCAATCACGGATATTCTGGTGGACGAGAACGGAAAAGTAAATGGCGTAAAAGCTGTGAATAATGAGACAAAAGAAGAAATTGAAGTGGAATGTGAAGCAGTCATTATTGCCAGCGGCGGAATTATGGAAGACCGTGAGATGATGAAGAAATATACTGGATTTACATTTACTGATTATAATTGTTCCGGTGACGGAAATGTACTGTTTAATTGCTATCCAAACTCCGGTCAGACCGGTGACGGACAGAAATTGGCATGGAAACTTGGTGGCGCACAGAGCGCAATCGCTGTATCCGGACACAATCTGGTTCCTGGACCGGGCATCGTGGCAAGTTCCCCATGGATCGTATACAACGAGACACGTACCATTCAGGAGCAGCCGTATCTCTGGGTAAACAAAAACGGCGAGCGCTTCATTGATGAGAGTATTTCCAACAACCATATGGCCATCAGTACCGGTATTTCCAACCAGCCGAATGGCGAAAGTTATATTGTATTTGATGAGGATACCCGTCGTCATCTGGAAGAAGATGGTGTGGACTACATGTATTTCATTTTCCCGGTAGAAAAACTGACGGATATTCCGGGACAGTTCAAAACACTGATCAACGAAAAAGGCAACAAACATGTATTTATGACAGATACCATCGAGGAGCTTTGTGTGCAGTCCGGCATCGATCAGGCAGGATTAGAGGAAACATTGGATCGTTACAATGGGTATTGTGACAATGGCGAGGATGAAGAGTTCGGAAAAGATGCAAAATATCTCCGCCCGGTACGCAAAGGTCCGTTCTATGCAATGCGCGTCTTCTGTGCAGGCTATGACACCATTGGCGGTATTAAAGTAAACGGAAAAATGCAGGTTATCCGCGAAGATGGAAAAGCAATTCCGGGACTTTATGCAGCCGGTGACAACATGATGGGTGAGTTTTATGGAAACCCGCCGACAGGTGGAAGTGCAGGTGCTTATTTTGCAATGCCGTTCGGTTTTGCAGCAGGAGACAGTGCCTGTGATTATCTGGAGAAAAATGCGTAATTATACAGCAAATGAGTTGTGAAAAACAGCATTTTAAAAGTTTTGGTATATTTTGAAAAATAAAGTTGGAGGAACGGAAAATGAAAGTTGAAATAAAAGAATATTGTGTTCGATGCGGTATTTGCGTAGGTCTGTATCCAGAGTTGTTTGCACATAATTTTGACAAAGATTGTATTGATGTGAAATACGATGAACTTCCGGCAGACCTGGAAGAGACTGCGAAAAATGCGGCACGCGATTGTGCGGTGACAGCAATTTATCTGAAAAAATAAATCATATGCTAGGGTAGCAAATTAAACAAAAATGATGTTATTTCAGGAGTTGAAAAATCAGGTTTTCGACTCCTGATTTTTGATATAGCCAGAAAATACAAGGGATGTAGCAGAAAAATGGGGTTTATGCAATTTGTACAGAAAAAATTTTGTGATAAAAGTCGGCATTGACGATGAAAGAAAGGCATTATATACTGGCTACACTTTATAAATGTCATGACGAATGCATTCTCAGAAATGAATAAAAGAAAAATAACAAAATTGACAATATGGTATATATACCATATAATATAGGAGAATACATATGACAAAATTTGAAGTTATTGCATATGAAACAGAGGTCGGAGATAATCCTGTAGAAAAATTTTTAGATAAGCTTGATCCAAAAATGAGAGCTAAGATATTTGGAATGTTGGTAATTTTACAGGAAAAAGGAAATCAATTGCGTGAGCCATACAGCAAACATATAGAAGATGGTATTTTTGAACTTCGTTGTAAATTTGGAAGTGATATTACCAGGGTAATGTATTTCTTTTTTTGCTGAAGGGAAAATTATACTTACAAATGGATTTGTCAAGAAGACACAAAAAACACCTGTAGCAGAAATACAATTAGCAAAAGTGCGACGAGAAGACTATATGGAAAGGATGAAGAAGGTATGAAAACATTAAATGAAATGTTGGAAAAGCAGATGAATGATGAAAACTTTCGAAAAGAATATGAAGAAATGCAACCGGAGTTTGATGTAATTAGAGCAATTGTAGATGCACGTACTTCTCAAAATTTAACACAAAAGGAATTAGCAGAGCGTACAGGGATTAATCAGGCAGATATTAGCAAACTGGAAAATGGAACAAGAAATCCATCTGTTAACTTGTTAAAAAGATTAGCAGAAGGAATGGGGATGGTGTTAAAAATTGAATTTGTACCAAAACAGAAAGCATGATGTTTTGGAAAGACAAATCAAAAATATCAAAATAAAATCTGCCTCCCCCGAAAAAGAATGAGAAAAGGTAAGGGGGAGGCAGAGCAGGAGTAAAGATACCCTTTGTAGTAGGGATAGGATAGGTCCTATTTAATGTGCAAAATAAAGGTATCTTTTTTGTTTTATATATATCTAATAATGATATATAACATAGAAATAGTAATAACGATCAATGTTGCCGGAATGGAGTACTTGCAATACTGCTTCCAGGAAATATGATGACCGTTTTTGGATGCAACGGCGATGCCGACGACATTCGCAGAAGCACCGATCGGAGTTGCGCTGCCACCGATGTCTGTACCAAGGGCAAGTGTCCATGCAAGGACGGACAAATCTGCACCGGAAGTTGCAGCAAGGCTTTTGATGATCGGGATCATCGTAGCCGAAAATGGAATATTATCAATGATCGCGCTTGCTACAGCGGAGATCCAGATAATAATAATTACAATAAATGTGATATTTCCACCGCTGATCGTATGAATAAAGGTTGCGATCAGTTCGAGAATACCGGTTTCTTCGAGACCGCCAACGACCACAAATAAGCCGGTGAAAAATACAAGTGTCGGATAATCAACACGCCGCAGGATTGCTTTACTTTTCTTACCTGCTGTGATACAGGTGGCAACCGCGGCGATGATGCCGATGGTGGAAACTGTCAAACCGGTCTGACCATGTGTTACCAGCAGAATTATGGCACAGAGAAAAATAACTGTGCTGATGATAAATGCACGTTTATCTGTGATGGCACTCTGTGGTGTCGGCATTTTTGCGATTTCTTCTTCGGAAAGATTCCGTTTACCAAGTTTTTTACGAAAACACATGTAAAAGAAGAAAATCATCAATACCAGACAGATGATAGCGATCACACCGGTATTGGTCAGAAAATCGGTAAAAGTATAATGCAGAGCCGTTCCGATAATGATATTTGGCGGATCGCCGCACATCGTGGAAGAACCACCGAGGTTCGAACAGAAGATTTCTGCGATAATGACCGGAATCGGATCAAACAGCAATAGTTTACTTTGGGTAATTGTGATTGCCGCAAGGAATAAAATTACGGTAATGCTGTCAATAAACATCGATAGGACAAAGGCAAGGATCATAAACATGATAAAAATCTTTGTCGTGTTGTATCTGACTGCTTTGGCAATGGTCAGGCAGAGCCAGGAGAAAAATCCGGAAAGTGCCATTCCTTCCACCATGATCATCATACCAGCGATGAAAATGATGGTCTGCCAGTTGATTCCTTTTGTGCTTTCTGTCGCTTCCGCCCCCGCGTGCCAGAAATCAACAGATGTAAACATTTGAAAGTTCAGTGTGTCCCAGAGTGCAGTTGCACTGTGCATACAGACACCAAAGACAAGAATGATAGTCGCGATGCAGCAGATGGTCGTGGCTATGTGCCGTGGGATTTTTTCCGTGATGATCAGTGCAAACATGATCAGGAAAATAATAACGGCTGTGATTTGTGCTGCCATAAATACCTCCTCAAATTTTGCGTATACAGTAGTAAGACAGAACCGTTCCAATCACGTTCTGAATATACCATATACTACATATGTAAAAAGCCCCTGCTATCATTATGTCTTAAAAGAACTGACAAGTCAAATAGAAGTCAGACATATTTCTATAATGCAAATCCCATGCCAGTTTTTTATTCACTGTTGGATCGAATGGATATTTTTAATTTATTTTGACCATTTATTTCACATGAAAACCCTGTTGAATGGCTTATCAGATAGAGTTTTATCACTAAGATATTATGTCTGTTTGTAAAGAAAAGATGCTGACTGTGAAAAATTTTGTATGTTGGTCAGTTTATTCGATGAAGAAGTTTTTTTGACAAATATATGTCAAAAATAATTTACTTTTGTTTACATAAATGCTATTTTGAGAGAAAGATATTTTGTAAATATATCCGCGAGGATGTGCAGTGATTTTGAGAAGAATATGTCAGCTTTCGCTGACCAGAATCACGCACCAAGTCTCACGTGCGTTCGACTTGAATTTGCGGATGAAGTAGTAAGAGAGGACAAGAGTTTGCTGGAGGGTGTGTATGGAAAAAATAGCATATATTGTACCAAATAAAAAATGGATTCCGGTGATTGAAGAAATGATTGCCGGAATGCGGGAATCTTATCAGGTGGACGTGCAGACAATTGATGTCATGCATATTCAGTCGGAGTATCGACGGTTGAGCAGGGAAGGTTATGGTGTCATCATCGCCCGTGGTGGTACGTATCTGGAACTTTCGAGACGTTCCGGTGCTGCCCGTGTCATGGAAGTCCGTGTGCGAACTTCGGATGTGCTGGTGGCAATCAGAAAATGTCAGGAATATTACAGTGGAAAAATTTATCTTGGTCTGCATGAAAAGGTTGCCATTGATTTTGAAAAAACATTGTCGCTGTATAATTTTTCTGTCAGTGTGTTCCGTTATGTGACGCCGGTGGATTTGAAAGAGCGTGTGGAAGAAATTCCGGAGAGTAACGTACTGGTGCTGACCAGTGGAATTGTGGCAGATACAACCGATCGAGATGATCTGATGTTTGAGCAGCTTGGTGTCGGGGACGAGGCAGTGCGTGAGGTTGTGGAACGTGCGCAGGACTATTTACGGCAGCGGCAGGCAGATGATCAGCAGATTAATTTATTAGAGAGTATATTGCTGAATGTTGAGGAAGGTATTGTTGTATTTGACCGATATCTGAAAATTCAGGAGCTGAACCGTCGGGCGCAGCAGCTTTTGGATATTACGGTTGATGATGCACTTGGTAAAAAGATTTCGACGTTTATCACGGACTGTTCCGCGGAGATGTTACATAAGCTGAAAGAAAATAAGCAGATTACGTTTTTGTACCAGAAAAACCGTAAGACCTTGAACGTTATTGTGTCACAGTTTCGTTACTATCAGGATGAGGATCGTTTTATTTTGACCCTTCAGGATGTAACGAAGATTCAGGATGAGGAGCGTGCCATCCGTCGAAAACTGGCGCAGAAAGGTCTGGTGGCGAACTATACTTTTGCGGATATTCTGACGGTGGAGAAATCCATGAAAAAGCTGATGGAAAAGGCGAAAACAGTTTCAAGTTACGAGGGAAACGTGTTGATCTATGGTGCAAACGGAACGGGAAAAGAGCTGTTGGCGCAGAGTATTCACAATGCGAGTCCGAGGGCAAATGGCCCATTCGTGGCGGTAAACTGTGCGGCGTTGGCAGAATCATTGCTGGAAAGTGAATTATTCGGTTATGTAGGCGGTGCTTTTACCGGTGCGAAAAAAGAAGGAAAAGCGGGACTTTTTGAGCTGGCACATGAGGGCACGATCTTTTTGGATGAGATCAACAGTATGCCGCTTGGACTGCAGGCGAAGATTTTGCGTGTGATTCAGCAGCAGGAAGTTATGCGTGTAGGATCGGATTATGTGGTTCCGATCAATGTGCGTGTCATTGCGGCGGCAAACGAGCCGATGCGGGAGTGCATCAATCGCGGGGAGTTTCGTCAGGATCTGTATTTCAGGATCAGTACCTTTGAGCTAGATCTGCCGCCAATGAATGAGCGACCGAAAGATGTGCTGCATTTGTTCCGGCATTATCTGGCAGAGTTTGAGGAGATTCCGGAGGCAGATGTTATGATTCCGGAGGAGTTTGAGCAGCTGCTGCAGGAGCATAACTGGTGGGGAAATGTCCGTGAGATTCGGAGTACGGCGCTGCGGTATCATGCGTTTCATGGGGATAATTCCGGTGGAGAGATTTTGAAAAATGAGGATGTGGAAGAATCGCTGGTGGATGATGATTTTAAGATTAATTTGTCGGAACTGAATAAGACCGTGGAGCAGTTGGTGATTGAGTCGATGTTAAATAAAAATATGAAAAAGACAGATATAGCCAATGCGCTGGGAATCAGTCGGCAGGCGTTATATAAGAAGTTGAACGCAGAATAAGCAATCCCCCCCGCTTCAAGTGTGTAGAGCACTAAGCGGTGGGTAAGGGGGATGCTTATGTCAGTGGGAGTTAAAAGCTCCCACTGACAGGTCGCAAAGCGACTGCGTTCATGAGCAAGTAGCGAAAGCGGATTGCGAATGTCCGCTTTACGTCATAAAAAAGCATATGCAAGGCGTTGGTTAATACGTTTTGCATATGCTTTTTGTTAAATTTAATTTAAGGAATGGAGCGAATATATATTAAGAAATTCTGAAGTAGATTTATGTAAAGAAAAGATTACATAGGTTTACAAAAAAGAGTAACCTGGTAAGAAAATTGTGTGCATGGGTATGTGAAAAGGAGCCTGTGCGAGACAAGACGATAAAAAAATTTCGTCGCATGTGCTGCGCTTAGCCCGGCTTTTGGAGTGTGTCTGAGACCGCCGATTTTGCGGGCGAGTTCGCGGAAAAAGCCGGAAATAAGCGGCGCAGCGCATGCAGAAAATTTTTGTGTCTGTCCGCACAGGCTCCTTTTCACGTCCCTTCACAACCTCCCGTAAGCCACCTCTTTTCAAAAATTGGCACGCCTTTTGCTCTATATGAGTACAACAAAACAAAAATGAAAAACAAACGCAAGATAAATGCGAGAAAACAGGAGGGCATTATGGCAGAGAGATTATTAGAAGGTGTTAGAGTTATTGATTTTACAGATTTCCTTGCAGGACCGTATGTAGGAATGTACATGGCAGACATGGGTGCTGACGTTATCAAAATGGAAAATCTGACAAGCGGCGGAAATTTCGTAAGAAACGCACGTCCGAAGGAGAAAAATACAGGACGCAGCATGTATTTCCAGAACTTAAACCGTAATAAACGTGGTGTGGCATTAAACCTGAAGTCCGAAGAAGGAAAAGAGCTTTTCCGTGAGTTAGTAAAATCCGCAGACGTTCTCATCGAGAACAATCGTCCGGGTGTTATGAAACGTCTTGGCTTTTCTTATGACGAATGTAAAGAGATCAACCCGCGTCTGATCTACGCATCCATTTCCGGATTTGGTCAGTACGGACCGAACTCCCACAGACCTGGATACGACCTGATCGCACAGGCCATGGGTGGTTCCATGAGTATCACAGGATGGCCGGGACAGGAGCCGACCAGAGCAGGTATGGCGATCGGTGATATGTTTGCCGGATTAAACGTAGGATTTGCAGTCTGTGCATCCCTTTACAAGAGACAGTTCACCGGCAAAGGTCAGATGATCGACGTAGCGCTGGTTGACAGTATCGTATCCGGTATGGAAGCAAAAATGATGCAGTACCTTTATGAGGGTGTTGCTCCGAAAATGTCCGGAAACAAATATATTTCCTCTGCTCCATATGATTCCTTTAAAGCAGGAAATGGTCACTTTGTTATTGCAAGTGGTACAGACGGACATTTCAAAAAATTATCCGCAGCAATGGGAATGCCGGAGCTGGCAGAAAATCCGCTGTACATCGATACCGAGTCCAGAAAAGCAAATGCAGACAGCTTAAAAGAGATCATTGAAAAATGGGCAAGTGACAAAACCGTAAAAGAGTGTGTAGCGATCATTGATGAAGTCGGTGTACCAGCTGGTCCAATTTACGATTGTGCAGACGTTTGCGCAGACAAGAACATCGTAGAAGTACGTGAGATGCTTGTCAAAGTTCCGCACAAAGAGGCCGGAGACCTTACCGTTCTTGGAAACCCGATCAAGATGAGTGAGTATCCGTGCCAGTATACAAAAGCTGCACCGGATCTTGGTGAAGACAACTTTGCAATCTTTGAAGAACTTGGATTCTCCGAGGAAAAATTAAACGAGTACAAAGAGAAAGGTGCTTTAAACTAGGAGGTGCACAGCAATGAAATTACCAGAATATGTAAAAGTAACAGAGGTTTGCCCGAGAGACGGATGGCAGAACCATAAAGTAGATATTCCGACAGAGACAAAAATCAAATATATCAAAAAAATGATCGACTACGGTGCAAAAAAGATTGAAGTTACTTCTTTTGTAAACCCGAAAGCCGTGCCGCAGATGAGAGATGCGGCACAGGTTTACGCAGGAATCAAAAATTATGCGGCTGAGCATGGCACAGACATCATGGCATTAACCTTAAATAAACGTGGTGTGGATGATGCAAGAGCCTGTGGAATCAAAGAAGTTTGCTTTGTTTTATCCGCAAGTGAGGAACACAATCTCCGCAACTCCAGACGTACCATTGAGCAGTCCTTAGCTGATTTTAAAAATCTGGCAGGGGAAGCCGGAGACATGAAGATCATGCTGGCAATGCCTTGTGTATTCGGATCACCATTTGGGGATGAAATTCCAATGGAACGTGTGGTAAAATTGATCGAAGAAGCATTTAGCGTGGGTGTACATGAAATCGGTCTGGCAGACACAGCCGGAATCAGCAATCCGTACCACACAAGAGAGGTGCTTCAGCATCTGAAAAATTATGTAGATTTTAATGATGTGTCCATTCATTTACATGACACAAGGGGAATGGGTCTTGCAAATGCATATGTGGCATTAGAAGAAGGTATTACAAAATTTGATGCTTCCTTAGGCGCTATGGGCGGATGTCCGTTCGTGCCGGGAGCAAAAGGAAATATCGGAACCGAGGATCTGTTAAATATGTTCCAGTCCATGGGAATCAAGACAGATTACAATCTGGATCAGGTAGTGGCAACTGCACTGGAGATGGGAAAAGAGATCGATGCAACCATCGGAACAAGCATGGCCTGCCTGTGCAACCACTAAGAAGCTTTTTTACAAGCAAAGGTTTGAATTTTGCATAAAGAGGGGATATATTTCCAATAAAACTTAATCCTGCTTCTGGCAAAGGAAGGGAGATGTCAGAAGCAGATTAATCCAAGCTTATAATGCGAGAGAGGAAAAGAAAATGGATGTTGTATCTTTATTGATATTTGTAGCAATTATCGTAATTGCATTTTTCCGCAAGAATAATATTGGTATTCTTGCTTTGGCGGCAGGCGTTATTGCAGTCCGTATTTTCGGTCTGACAGACAAAGACCTGATCAATTCCGTCAGTGTTTCACTGTTTACCACATTGGTTGGTATCACGTTACTGTTTTCGATTATTACAAATACCGGTGCGCTAGATCTTCTGGCAAGAAAGATCGTAGCATTGGCCGGAAAAAGAATCGGTCTGATTCCAATCCTTTTATTTTTGGCAGGTTTTGCTATTGTAGCAGCAGGTCCTGGCGGAGTTCCGGCTCTGGCTATCATTCCACCACTGGCTGTAGCAATTGCAGTAGAAGTTGGTTATAATCCGCTGATGCTGGCACTGATCGGTATTTCCGGAATGTCCTGTGGCCGTTTTTCACCGATCACACCAGAGGCATCTATTATCAAAAGTGCCGTTGAGGAAGCCGGATTTACAGCAAACGTAATCCCGGCAATCTGGGTAAACGTAGTAATCACAAACGTGATCTTGGCAGTTATTTTCTATATCGTATTCAAAGGCTATAAAGTAAAAGCTGCTCCGGATATGGTAGTAGAGAAAAATACAGAGAAATTTACCGTAAAGCAGATTGTTGCTTTATTGGGAATCGTAGTTATGCTGGTTCTGATCATTGGATTCGATGTAAATATCGGTCTTTCAGCTTTACTGGTAGCGGCCGTATTACTTGTATTCCATGTAGCTGATGACAGTGTCTGTATCAAATCCATGCCATGGAGCACCATCGTTATGGTACTTGGCGTAGGCGCACTGCTCAGCATTGTAAACCAGATGGGTGGTATCGATCTGCTGACAAACGCACTGAGCAACATAATGAACAGCAAGACAGCAACTCCGATCATCGGACTTTCCGCAGGTCTGTTAAGTCTGGTTAGTTCCGCACTGGGCGTTGTATACCCGACCATGATGCCAATGTGTATCGATCTTGGATCTTCCATCGGTGTCAACGCAGCAGCAATGATGTCTTCCGTAGCAGCAGCCGGAGCAATCAGTGGTATTTCTCCGATGTCTACAGGTGGCGCACTGATAATTGCCGCAGTTACCGGCGATAAGAAGATGAAAGTGACAAAAGAACAGGAAAACAAAGTATTCGTACAGCTTCTGATCATTGCAGCTGTCAGCCTGATCATGCTTCTGATTGTGGCAGCACTGTTCTATACGCCGATTGCAAAATTGCTTTGTCCTGGAGCATAAGTAAAACAGTATCACACAGATTTATCAGAAATGAGAATCGTTCAAGTCGAACGCACGTGAGACTTGGTGCGTGATTCTGGTCAGCGAAAGCTGACATATTCTTCTCAGAATCACTGCACATCTACACTTATGTTTCGGATAAACCTCATAGACCGAATGAAAATTTTTCATTCACCTTCTAAATTACATATACCATTTAACCCTATTTTCGGAATGTGCTTTTCCGAAAAACGAAAGGCGGCTGTCCGAGAGGATGGTCGCTTTTTCGTGTAGAAATGAATTGTAATATTCAAAACAATAAAGTAAGATGAAACGTATAGGTATATGGAAAATAGTTATAAAATAACAAATATGGAAAATTGAGGGGAGAATGATAAAAACAGAAAGTACGGGAGAAAAACAATGACAGATTATTATAAAGTAATAGATATGGGAGACAACATATATCATATATGGGAGCCAGCGGGCACAGCCAGTTCTTTGATTCTTGGAAAAACAAGAGCGTTGCTGATTGACACGGGATATGGTTACGGTGATCTGAAATCGATGGTTCGGTCACTGACAGATTTGCCACTTCGAGTAGTAAATACGCATTGCCATATCGATCACGCGGGTGGAAATTATCTTTTTCAGGGAAACACAAGAGTAGTGGATGAAAGAGAGATTCGTTTGCAAACAATTTTTTCCATCGGCATTAATCCATATGAAGAAAACGTGTATCGCCTGTATCAGATAGAGCAGAAACCTTTGGTCATTCAGAAAATCCTCCGGGAAAAATCACCGGAAGAATATCCATGGCCACAGGATTTTGACAAGGAAAAATATCTGGAATACAAGGAATGTAAATTTGATGCATTACAGGATGGTGAAAATATTGATCTGGGAGAGCGTAAGGTGAAAGTAATTTTTCTGCCGGGGCATACTATGGGAAGCGTGGTCTTTTTTGACGAGCAGACCGGCACATTATTTTCCGGGGACAATATCAGCAACAGTCTGTGGATCCAATTTGATCAGAGTGAAAATGTCTATCGATTTGCGGAGCATCTGAAAGATGTACAGAAACTTCCAATCCGGAAAATCATCAGTTCCCATAAGCAGATCCCGTGGCCGCCGGAAATTATACAACTGGAGTTGGATGCAATTGCACATATTACGTTAGAAGATTCCACAACGTTTATCCATCCGCGAACCGGTGCAAGGGCGCTGAAATATAAATACCCCATTCCGGAAATGAATGGGGCAAAAAGTATTTATGTCGTATATAAGAATTAAGCGTTCTTTTTCCCGACTGCCAGCGTCAGAAAAATTCCAACAATGGAAAATCCAACCATAGTTGCGAAAGCTACATGAATACCGGTCACACTTAAGGAAGCCGGTGCAGACGCAATCGTAGCAATCACGACCAAAATTGTGGAAAACAGTGATCCGCTCATCTGGCGCAGGGAATTCAAGATGGCCATGCCATAGGGTTTATCTTCCAGTTTCAGATCCTGCACAGCCAGCGCAGTACTTGGTGTCATAAGAAAGGTCATTCCCATACAGCGGGACGCGTAGGCAATCGCAATCGGAAGAATGCCAACGGTTTCTGTGTAAAACACGAAAGGCATATTTCCGACAAGCATGAAAAACATACCAATCAGGCAGATGCGTTTTGCGCCGTAACGGTCTTTTAATTTGCCGGAGTAAGGACTGAATGCGGCGATCAATAGAGAACCCGGCAGCAGGATCAGTCCGGAAACCGTTGCGCTGTAAGGACAGATGGACTGGTTGAACAGAGGAACCAGAATCGTACCTGCCATATTCATAACGTAAGCGATTCCAAGAAGAATCGTACCCATCATAAGAGAACGGTCACGCAGCAGTGAGAGCTTCAGCAATGGAGCCTTGCTGCTATTTTGACGTTTTACAAAAATTGCCAGACTGATAATGCCGATGGCAAATGTCAGCAATACCTTTGCGCTAAGGAAAACACCGGACTTCAAGAACGTAACTGCCAGCATAAAGGTGGAAAAGCCAAGTGCGTATAAAATAACGGAAATACCATCCAATGACAGATTCTGTCGTTCTCCGATACTCTGCAATGAAAATTGTCCCAGCAGCATAATCAGGCAAGTGAAGATGATCAAAAATATGAAAATACTTCTCCAGCCAAAGGCATCTACCAACAGACCGGATAAGGTCGGACCGATCGCCGGTGCGAAACCGACAATAATACCGGTAAGTCCCAGCGCCTGTCCCTGATGTTCCGGTGGATAAAGGTAAAGTACTGCCGTCTGCAATAGTGGAATCAGTGGTCCCGCACCGCAAGCCTGAATGATCCGTCCTGCAAGCAGCAGTGGGAAGTTTGGTGCACAGAGGGACAGGACACAGCCAGTGACAAACACAGCCAGTGACACCTGAACCAGAAGTTTTGTTTCAAATTTATAAAATAAAAATGCAGTTAGGGCAGTAATAATACCCATCACTAATATGTAGCTTGTGGTCAGCCATTGTCCGATCGCCGCGGAGATTCCAAAATCTGCCAGAATAGATGGCAGTGCAGAAGTCAGCAGATTCTGACTTAAGGAACCGATAAAAGCGGCAGCCATCAGGACAAAGACCACGATTTTATTTTTATTAGAAATCACAATATATAAGCCTCCTTTACACGAAATTCAAGTCGAACGCACGTGAGACTTGGTGCGTGATTCTGGTCAGCGTAAGCTGACATCTTCATCTCAGAATCACTGCACATTCTCGCGGAGCGTTTATCTCAGTCGGAGATTGAACTCCCACTGAGAAAGATTTGTTATTACTCACCACTTGTAGAAGTGGGAGTTTCAACTCAGACTGAGATGAACCAGTGAGATGAAATATTCAACAGTGGCATCAAAACTTTCCTGAGTAGAGTACTTCTGATGCGCCAGATATCCGGCGGCAGCCAGACTGATGTATCCGTGAATCATACTTCGAAACATGCGGTTCAGATGGATGGAGTCTGCTTCGCTTAGCTGATACTGATTCAATGCAATACGAATCGGTTCCACGGAATGCCAGGCTGCATTCGGACGCTGGAACTGCTGAAAATGTCTGAAATAATAATCATCCTCTGCTAGTGCTTTCGCGGAGGAATCATTCGCAGTATCAGATTTAGAAAGCACACTATCGGTCAGGTTGCTTTTTTCAATTGCTGGGAGTGCCAATATTACCTGATACAAATGCGGGTGCTGTTTGGCATATTCTAATTGTGTATGTGCCAGTGAGCGGATCATGTCATCCGGTGATTTATCTTTCATAGCCTGAGTGGATTGGTGATAAAGATCCTGTTCAATTTTAAGAGCAAGCTCTTTTTGTAATTGCTTTATCCCAGAAAAGTGATTGTACAGGGATGGTGTTTTGATGCCAAGAGCTTTGGCTAAATCGTGCATAGAAAATTTATCAAACCCTTTTTCCTCTACCAACTGCAGAGCAGTATCTAAAATGAATCCGTAAGGTAATCCTGTTCTTGCCATATAAAAAAATCCTTTCTTAATGTAAATTAAAAATATCAGCACATAATCTAAAAAACATATAAATATGTGAATAAACTAATGGTGTTAGTTTATGAAAATCATATATAAGATAAATTGATTTGTCAAGGGAAAATAGCATTATGATATATGATAATGGTATTAATATTTTTGAATATTTAAGTATAATGGAGATGTTAATTGATACAAACAAATCAACATTCTATAGGCATGAACATTTGTTACAAAATATTTGTAAGATTCGTTTTTCGTAAAGCAGGCAAAATTGCCGAAAAAAGAAGTCATAAAGTACATAATCAGGAAATAATCTGTTAAATGGAAAATTGTCAATCGTGATTTTGCTGAAAAAATATTTTTATAAAAAAACAATTTAGGAAAATTTGCCGATTGCAAAATCTGGAAATTGTATTAACATGGATACACGAAAAGACCAACGGGGGTAAGGAGTTTTGGGACAACCACCGGTCTTTTATTTTTCCTTAGCAATGGTAGTACCAATTGTGAGAAAACAGTATCAATTACGAGATGTAACAACGATGCTGAAACTGTGATGATTGGGAAACATGTTTCAGGAGAAATAAAGCGGACATTCGCAATCCGCTTCGCTACTTGCTCATGAACGCAGTCGCTTCGTGATCTGCGTTCAAAAAACAGAAGAAAGAGAAAAGAAGGAGGTGACCGCTACGAACGGACTGGTAGATGAGTTGATCGACCAACTGAGTGTCAAGACGGTGTTCACGATACCCATTTTTGGTGGAATCAAAATCGCGGAATCAGTTGTCGTTATGTGGATCATTATGGCAATTGTCATAGTGGCATCGATTTTCCTGACGCGGAAATTGAGCGTGGAGAATCCGGGAAAGAGGCAGTTGTTTCTGGAAGTATGTATCGGAAAATTTTATGGATTTTTCGAAGGGCTGCTCGGAGAGGAAGGAAAATGTTATATTCCTTATCTGATGAGCGTCGGTCTGTTTATCGGTATTGCAAATGTAATTGGCTTATTTGGATTTAAGCCTCCGACAAAGGACCTGAATTGTACGATCGCTCTTGCGTTGATGAGTATCATACTGGTGGAAGCCGCCGGTATCCGTGCAAAAGGTGTAAAGAAGTGGGCGAAAGGATTTACACAGCCTGTCGCGATCATTACACCGATCAACATTCTGGAGATTTTTATCCGACCGTTTTCGTTATGTTTACGACTGTTCGGAAATGTACTCGGCGCGTTTGTTATCATGGAGTTGATCAAGGCGGTTGTGCCGATGGTGGTACCGCTGGTATTTAGTTTCTATTTTGATATTTTTGATGGATTGATCCAGGCATATGTATTTGTGTTCCTGACATCGTTATACATCAAGGAAGCTATTGAATTACAGGCAGAATAAAAAATTTGAAGTGAGAAAAGGAGATAATTATTATGATGATCGCACTCGGAGCTGGTATCGCAGCATTAGCAGGAATTGGAGCAGGTGTAGGTATTGGTATCGCAACAGGTAAAGCAGTAGATGCCGTAGCAAGACAGCCGGAAGCTGACAGCAAGATCAGCAAGAACTTATTACTTGGTTGTGCACTGGCAGAGGCAACTGCTATTTATGGTATGGTTGTCGCTATTCTGATCATTTTTCTTTGCAAATAAAAAACAAAGACGTGAGATTTTGTTTTTAGAAGGAGGATTTCAGGATGCTGAGAATTGATTCAAACCTTATATGGATCATTGTGAACCTGTTGATCTTCTATTTCCTGATCAGAAAGTTTCTGTTCAAACCGGTTTTAAATATCATCGAAAAGAGAAAACAGATGGTAGCGGAACAGTTTGAAAAAGCAGATACGGTAAATGCAGAGGCTTTAGAGTTGAAAACTCAGTATGAGGCATCTTTGCAGGGCGCAAAAGAGGAGGCAGTCCAGATTGTGGCAGATGCCAGAGAACGGGCAGATGTGCAGTACAAGCAGATTGTTTCCGATGCGGAAAAACGATCCGAAGCTTTGCTTGAGAAAACAAATCAGGATATGGAAAAAGAACGTGACAGAGCACTGCAGAGTGTACAGAAAGAGATCAGTACGCTGGCTATGGCTGCAGCGATCAAGATTATCGGAGAGAATAGCAGTAAAGTCACGGATGAACAGCTTTACAATGAGTTTTTAAGTAAAACGGGTGACAAACATGACAGCAACAACGGCTAAATATGTAAGAGTTTTGTGGGAGTTGAAGGCTCCGGTAGAAGATCTTGAAACTGCAGTACAGATTTATCGGGAGAGTCCCGAATTACAGCGTGTGCTGACAGACCCAAGTGTTTACAAAGAGGAAAAACATGCGGTGGTTGACCGTATTTTCCCGGGAAAAAAGTTACAGAATTTTATGAAGATTCTCTGTGATTATTCTGACGTGGAATATCTGGAAGAGATCGTGGAGGAATACAAAATGTATGCAAATGAACATCAGTCAATCGTAAACGCAACATTACGTTATGTGACAGCACCGGATGATAATCAGCTGGAAGGAATTAAAAAATTCCTGATGGAAGAGTTTGATGCGCATCAGGTTGAGCTTGAGATGATCCGGGATGAGCGTCTGGTGGGAGGTTTTGTCCTCGCTGCCAATGGCCGTGAATGGGACTGGAGCATCAGCGGACGGATCCGCGGCATGCAGGAGCAGCTCGGTATGATTCAGAATCAGGCTGAATTATAACAGGCAGAGTAAGAAGTAAAAGGTAAAAGAAAGAGGTGATAGGACAATGAGCGCTATCAGTTCACAGGATATTATTTCCATCCTGAAAGAAGAAATCGAAAATTACGATTTTGAGGCGAAGGATCGGGAAATTGGTCATGTCATCTGGGTTGGTGACGGAATTGCCACTGTCTATGGAATTGACCAGGCCATGTATGGTGAGATCGTTGTCTTTGAGAACGGCGTAAAAGGTATGGTACAGGATGTCAGAAGAAATGAGATCGGTGTCATTCTGTTTGGCCGCGATACAGGGATCAAGGAAGGAACCAAAGTAACAAGAACCAAAAAGAAAGCCGGAATACCGGTTGGAGATAAATTTGTCGGAAGAATCATCAATGCACTGGGTGCACCGATCGATGGTGAGGGTGACATTCAGGAAGATGATTACCGACCGATTGAAAATGAAGCACCGGGCATCGTTGATCGTAAATCTGTCAGCGTACCAATGGAGACAGGAATCCTTTCCATCGATTCCATGTTCCCGATTGGACGTGGACAAAGAGAGTTGATCATCGGTGACCGTCAGACAGGTAAGACATCCATTGCAACCGATGCAATGATCAATCAGAAAGGCAAAGATGTCATCTGTATTTATGTTGCAATCGGACAGAAAGCATCAACAATTGCAAAAATTGTATCTACATTGAAAAAACACGGTGCCATGGATTATTCCATCATCGTAGCAGCAACCGCCAGTGATCCGGCTCCGCTGCAGTATATTGCACCGTATGCGGGAACTGCCATGGCAGAATATTTTATGTATCAGGGAAAAGACGTGCTCATCGTTTACGATGATCTGTCCAAACATGCGGTAGCTTACCGTGCATTGTCCCTGTTGCTGGAGCGTTCTCCTGGACGTGAGGCTTATCCGGGTGACGTTTTCTATCTGCATTCCAGACTGCTGGAGCGTTCCAGTCGTCTGAGTGATAAACTTGGCGGCGGTTCCATCACAGCCCTGCCGATCATTGAGACACAGGCGGGTGATGTATCCGCATACATTCCGACCAACGTTATTTCCATCACAGACGGTCAGATCTTCCTGGAGAGCAACTTATTCTTCTCCGGTATGAGACCGGCGGTAAACGTAGGTCTGTCTGTATCCCGTGTCGGTGGTGCCGCACAGACAAAAGCGATGAAAAAGGCAGCAGGAAGTATCCGTATCGATCTGGCGCAGTATCGTGAAATGGAAGTATTTACCCAGTTCAGTTCTGACCTGGATGATGATACAAAAGAGCAGTTACAGTACGGAAAAGGTTTGATGGAACTGTTAAAACAGCCGCTTTGCCAGCCATTGGATATGGCAGAGCAGGTTATTACACTGTGGACCGCCACACACAAGATTTTCCTGAATGTGGAAGTTAAAAAAATCAAAGAGACCCAGAAGGGTATGCTGGAATATTTCAAAAATGCACATCCTGAGATCATCGCTGAGCTGAATGAGACAAAAGCTCTGTCCGATGAACTTGGAGAAAAGATCCTCGCTGCCGCCAGGGAGTATGTAAAATAGGAGGTCTATCATGGCAAGTGCTAGAGAGATACAGAGCAGAATGCAGAGTATCAAAGATACGATGAAAATCACCAGTGCCATGTATATGATTTCTTCGTCAAAGATGCAGAAGGCAAAGAAAAGTCTGGCAGATACGGAGCCGTTTTTCTTTGCGCAGCAGAATGCAGTCGCGCGTTTTATGAAGTCCGTTCCGGACACAAACAATATTTTTTTCGGAAGAGATATCCCGGATGACCGGAAAAAGCGCGGTTACCTTGTGATCACTGCCGACAAGGGTCTGGCAGGAGCTTACAACCACAATGTTCTGAAGCTTGCATCGGAACAGCTGGAAAAGGGCGGACAGAACAAACTGTTTGTGGTCGGTGAGTTAGGCCGGCAGTATTTCATGAAAAAAGATGTAAATATTGACGGAGAATTCAGTTATACCGTGCAGAATCCGACCCTTTACAGGGCGCGTCACATCGGTCTGCAGCTGATTGATGAATATGTACGTGAGGAACTGGATGAGGTTTATATTATCTATACAAAAATGATCAATGCGTTCAAGATGGAAGCGGATATGTTTCAACTGCTTCCACTGCAGAGAGAAGAATATACACACAAAAATCTGAAAGGATACAGTGACAGAATGACATTTCATCCTTCTGTGGAATCGGTGCTGAACAGCCTGATTCCAAACGTTGTGTGTGGTTTTGTATATGGTGCGCTGGTAGAATCTTATGCCAGTGAACATAATTCCAGAATGATGGCGATGCAGACCGCTACCGATAGTGCAAAGCAGATGCTGCATGATCTGGAAATTGAATACAACCGTGTGCGTCAGGCAGCGATCACTCAGGAAATCACTGAGGTCATTGCAGGTGCCAAGGCACAGAAGAGTAAGAAAAAGTAAGAGAGGTGAAGCGATATGAATAAAGGAAAAATCGTTCAGGTCATGGGGCCTGTTGTAGACGTAGAGTTTTCCGACCATAACCTTCCATGCATCAAAGATGCACTCGAAGTTGATAATAATGGAAAAACATGTGTCATGGAAGTGGCACAGCATATTGGAAATGATACCGTAAGATGTATCATGCTTGCTTCCAGTGAAGGGCTTCATCGTGATATGGAAGTAACAGCAACCGGCGCAGGTATCACAGTTCCGGTAGGAAAAGCAACGCTGGGACGACTGTTCAATGTTCTGGGTGAGGCGATCGATGATGGAAAACCGGTAGAGTCAAAAGAAAACTGGTGTATCCACAGAGAACCGCCATCCTTTGAAGAGCAGAGTCCGGTTGTCGAAGTTCTGGAGACGGGTATCAAAGTTATTGACCTTCTGGCTCCATACTCCAAAGGTGGTAAGATCGGTCTGTTCGGTGGTGCAGGTGTCGGTAAAACCGTTCTGATCCAGGAGCTGATCCGTAATATTGCAACAGAGCACGGTGGATATTCTATTTTCACCGGTGTCGGAGAGCGTTCCCGTGAGGGTAATGATCTGTGGACAGAGATGAAAGAATCCGGCGTTCTGGAAAAAACAGCCTTAGTGTTCGGACAGATGAATGAGCCACCTGGAGCTCGTATGCGTGTAGCTGAGACCGGTCTGACTATGGCAGAGTATTTCCGTGACAAAGAACACCAGGATGTACTGTTATTTATCGATAACATTTTCCGTTATGTACAGGCTGGTTCAGAGGTTTCCGCATTGCTTGGACGTATGCCTTCTGCGGTAGGTTATCAGCCGACTCTGGCAAATGAAGTCGGTGAATTGCAGGAGCGTATCGCTTCCACAAAAGAAGGTTCCGTTACCTCGGTACAGGCAATTTATGTACCGGCGGATGACTTAACTGACCCGGCTCCGGCAACCACGTTCGCACATCTGGATGCAACAACGGTACTTTCCAGAAAGATCGTTGAACAGGGTATTTATCCGGCCGTTGATCCGCTGGAGTCGAATTCACGTATTCTGGAGCCGGATATCGTCGGTGAAGAGCATTATGAGGTTGCACGTCGTGTACAGGAAATCCTGCAAAGTTACAAAGAACTGCAGGATATCATTGCTATCCTTGGTATGGAAGAACTTTCCGAAGAGGATAAGACAACGGTATACCGTGCAAGAAAAATCCAGCGTTTCCTGTCACAGCCGTTCCATGTGGCTGAGACATTTACCGGAATCCCCGGTAAATATGTACCGTTGGAAGAGACCGTCAAAGGTTTCAAAAAAATTATTGACGGTGAGATGGATGAGTATCCGGAATGGGCATTTTTCAATGTGGGAACCATTGACGATGTCATTGAAAAAGCAAAGAACGGCAATCATTAGTGAGGTGTGACTATGAGTACATTTCATTTAAAAATTATTGCATATGATAAGATCTTTTATGATGACGAGGCAGCATCTGTTGTATTACCTGCAATTGATGGTGAAGTGCAGATCCTGACAAATCATGAGGAATGTGTCGTTGCATTGAAGACGGGTGAGGTCCGTATCGGAACACCGAAAGGTGAAATGATTCCGGCAGTTTGCGGAAGTGGCTTTGCAGAAGTTACTTCTGATAATCAGGTGGAAATTCTGGTGGATACGATCGAACGCCCGGAGGAAATCGATATACGTCGTGCGAAAGAGGCAAAAGAGCGTGCAGAAGAACGGTTACTGCAGCATAAGAGCCGGATGGAATATTATCGTAATACCACATCGCTGGCAAGAGCGATGGCACGTCTGAAAGAAGCAAATAAATATCGTCATTAGATGTAGATAAGGAAGCCAAGACACAGATTAATAATACGGTCAAAACAGGTGATGTAGCATCTGTCTGGTTCTTCTGTATGTTTAAAAATCTCGAAGTTTTATGTAAATCGCATGAAACTTCGAGGTTTTTTTTCGGAAGTAAATACGCTATAATAAGCACAGGAAAGAAAAGGACAGAGAAATGGGGATTTTACATTATGAAAAAAGAAGTAATGGTGGATATGACTTCCGGACGTATCGCACCGCAGATTTTGAGATTTGCGATGCCTGTGTTGCTGGGGCTGGTTTTTCAGAGAATCTATAATTTTGCAGATTCGTATATTGTGGGGCATTTTTTAGGGGATAATGCGCTGGCAGCGGTCAGTGTGGCAGGCGTCGGTATGTATCTGGTATTTTCGTTGATCATCGGTCTGACGACGGGTGTAACGGTTGTTATGTCACAGTACTATGGCGCAAAGGAAGAGGATAAAGTAGTAAAGACATTCTTTTCATCTATATTTATTGCACTTGGTATGACGATACTTGTAACAGTGATCGGACTGCTTATGACAAGACCGTTACTGATCGTGCTGCAGACTCCGGCAGAAGTGCTGGATGCGGCTGTTTTGTATTTGCGGATCATTTGCGCCGGTTCTGTCGGAACGATGTTGTACAACTGGATTTCTGCAGTCTTACGCTCACTGGGTAATTCCGTGGTTCCGCTGATTTTTCTTGGTATCTCCAGTTTGTTGAATATTGTATTTGACATTTTATTTGTGGCTGTGATCCCTCTGGGAGTTGGCGGTGCTGCATTTGCAACCGTACTGGCGCAGGTTACATCCGGTGTGGCCTGCCTGCTTTATGCATGGAAGATTTTGCCGATGCTGCGGATCCGCAAAGATAAACTGAAATTGGATACTTATATCGGAAAACAAATGCTGGTGTATGGTCTGCCGGCAGCATTGCAGATGAGCATTATTTCTATTTCAGATATGACATTACAGGCAGTGGTAAATACATATGGAACGACATTGGTTGTAGCGTATGGTGTATGCATCAAAGTGGAAGGGCTTGGAATGCAGGTGGGCGATGCTCTCGGAACGGCACTGGGAACCTTTACCGGACAAAATACGGGAGCGAAGAACATCGAGCGGATCAAAGCCGGATTTCGCACTACGTTTTTGTTGAATGCCATTGGATATGCGGTTGTATCACCGTTGATCTTCCTGCTGGCACCAGCGATCATGCGGATGTTTACTGACAGTCAGGAAGCGATTGGTTATGGTGTAGAGTATATGCATATCTTTGCACCGTTTTTGATCGGTGTCGGAACATTAAATCTGTTTCATAACATGCTTCGGGCAGTAGGAGACGTAAAAATTACCATCTGGATGGGCATCAGTGAGGTCATTACCCGTATTGGTTTTGCATTTTTGTTTTCCTGTCTGTGGGGATATTGGGGGCTCTGGTGGGTATCTCCGATCACCTGGTGGTGTGCAGCAGGTCTGGGCGGTTTGCGATATCTGAGCGGTGTATGGAAAAAGAAGATTGAAACGACGATTCCCTCATAAAAGTGTAATTGCATAGGAATAATTCCCTCATAAAAATGTAAATACATGTTTTTTAGAAATCTCCGCATTGACTTTTAAAGTGTGCTTTGTTATCATTGAATTCAGTGTGCAAAGCACACTTTTTTTCTGCAAATTTATTTAGAGTATATATTTTGATTTATTTAGAATATCTTTGAAAATCGTGTTAAAAATCATATTTGTACAGATTCGAAGCAAATAGAATGAATATAATAGACTCTGAATAACAACTTTTTATTTGGAAAGGAACTATATGAGTACAGTTTTATTTGAAGACTTAGATTTAAATCCGCAGATTCTGCGGGCTATCAAAGAAATGGGATTTGAGGAGGCGACTCCGATTCAGGCACAGTCTATTCCGGCTGTTATGAGCGGCAGAGATGTCATCGGACAGGCACAGACAGGAACCGGAAAAACTGCATCCTTCGGTATTCCGTTGCTTCACAAAGTGGATCCGAAACTGAAGAAGACACAGGCACTGATCTTATGCCCGACCCGCGAGCTTGCAATCCAGGTATCTAATGAGTTACACAACCTGGCAAAATACATGCATGGTATTAAGATTCTTCCAATTTACGGCGGACAGGAGATTGGAAAACAGATCCGTTCTTTAAAAGGCGGTGTACAGATTATTGTTGGTACTCCGGGCCGTGTGATGGATCATTTAAGAAGAAAGACCATCCGCTGTGATTTTATCCATACGATCATTCTGGATGAAGCAGATGAAATGCTGAATATGGGATTCCGTGAGGATATCGAAGAAGTATTAAAATATCTTCCGGAAGATCGTCAGACCGTTCTTTTTTCCGCAACGATGCCGAAAGAGATTATGGAGATCACAAAACAGTATCAGAAAGATGCGCTGACCATCAAAGTTGTAAAAAAAGAGCTGACGGTGAAAAATATTGAGCAGTATTATTATGATGTCAGAAGAAAAGACAAACTGGATATTTTAACAAGACTTCTGGATGTTTATGATCCGAAGCTTTCCCTTGTATTCTGTAATACAAAACACATGGTAGATGAACTGGCAAACGAACTGCAGAACCGCGGTTATTTTGCAGAAGGTCTGCATGGTGATATGAAACAGCAGCAGCGTGACCGCGTAATGCGTAACTTCCGTAATGGCAAGACAGAGATTCTGGTGGCAACAGATGTGGCTGCCCGCGGTATCGATGTCGATGACGTGGAGGCAGTATTTAACTACGATCTGCCGCAGGATGATGAGTACTATGTTCATCGTATCGGTCGTACCGGCCGCGCAGGCAGAACGGGTAGAGCATTTTCTTTTGTAAAAGGAAAAGAAGTTTACAAGTTAAAAGAGATCATGCGTTATTGCAAGACCAAGATCTATGCACAGCCGATTCCGTCCATGCGTGACGTAGAGGAAGCCAAATGCGAAAAAATCATGGATCAGTTAGACCAGATCATCGAAAATGAAGATCTGACTAAGATGGTAAATATGATTGAATCTCAGATCAATAACGGTGATTATACGGCAATGGATCTGGCAGCAGCCTTTTTATATCAGGCACTTGGAAAAGCAGAGCGCGAAGGTGTGAAACAGGATAATTTCGATTTCTCTGATACCGGTGCAGAAGATGGCATGGTTCGTCTCTTTATCAACATTGGTAAAAAACAGCGCGTGCGTCCGGGAGATATCCTCGGAGCAGTTGCCGGAGAGTCCGGAATGCCGGGTGATCTGGTAGGAGCTATTGATATGTTTGACAGCTATACATTTGTGGAAGTTCCGAGAGAGTATGGAGCGGCTGTATTGAAAGCAATGAAAAATGCAAAGATCAAAGGAAAGAGCATTAATGTAGAGCCGGCCAATGCGAAATAGGGTTTTGGACTTTTTGAGCGGCGGAAATTTAAGTTGTGAAGCGGCAGTGATTTAAGTCGTGAAAGAAAAAAAGGAATGAATTGCATCCTTCGGGCTAAGACGCCCGTTCGAATGAAATTCATTCCTTTTTTTCTATGCTAGACTGCAATCTGCCGCAGTGTCAGTTCCTTTATATAAAAAAGTTCACATCACTTTCCAGCTTTTTTCAGGGCTTTCAGTGCCTGGCCTCCCATCGGGTAGAGTGCGATCAGATTGAAGATGGTCATAAGGCCAACACCTACGTCACCGAGATCCCATACTGTGGTGTAGGCTGCAAGTCCTCCGATGAAGAGCATTACAAGAGCCACGATTTTGTAGGCAGTCTGGTAACACCATTTATTTCCGAACAGGTAGGCTACGTTGGAGCGGGCATAGAACAGAATTCCGATGAAGGTGGAAAAACTGAACATTGCCAGAGTAGCTGCAATAAAGATTGTTCCAAATGTTCCAAGGTGGTACTGCATAGCAGTCTGCAGCAGATCCATGCCGACAAGTCCGTTGGTGAGTTCCTGTGGTACGAGAAGCAGGATCATTGCAGTACAGGTACAAATCACAATGGTATCAATAAATACGCCCAGTGACTGTACCAGACCAATTTTAACAGCGTCATCGCTTTTGGCAGCAGCTGCCGCACATGGTGCAGAACCGGAACCGGCTTCATTGGAAAACAGTCCTCGTTTTACACCATTCATTAATACAGCACCGAAACCGCCGGCTGCAATCTGGCGGAAACCGAATGCTTCCTGAAAAATACGTGCAAAAACGTCCGGCATCTGTCCGAGGTGTGTAAGAATGATAATGACAGTAAAAATAAAGTATGCACATGCCATGATCGGAACCATGATGTCCAAAACTTTTACAGTTGCATTTTTCCGAAGTACAATGATTGCAGCAAGAACAACAAGGATGATGGTCGTTGCCAGTGGCGGGATGGAAAATGCATTTTCAAAGGCAGAGGTAACAGAATTGCTGATTACCTGACTGATGCCGCACCAGCAGATAAGGCCGGAAATTGCAAAAAGTACAGCAAGTACGGAGTATTTGCGATAAGTACCGTCTTTTCTTTTTGCAAAAAAATGATGCATATAATAAGCAGGTCCGCCATGGTATCCACCATAGAGCGGATCTTTTTCTTTGTGGAGCTGTGCCAGGGTACCTTCAATAAAAGCAGTAGAAGAACCAAGCAGTGCGGTGATCCACATCCAGAATACAGCACCGGCACCTCCGGCTGAGATAGCTGCCACAACACCTACCAGATTACCCATGCCGACGCGGGTAGCCGTGGAGACGATCAGTGTCTGAAACGAAGACAGACCGCCGTGTTTGTCTTTTTTTTCATTTAAGGCACGAACCATATCCGGAAAAAGGCGGATCGGCAGGAATTTTGTCCGAATGGTAAAATAGATTCCGGTTGGAATCAGTAAAATAACGAGAAGCGGAAGACCTAATGTTCCGCCTCCAGGCAATGGAAGCGTGACCAGATCACCCCATAAAAAGTTGTACACAAGTTCAATAATTGTTGTCATAATGTCCCCCTTAGTTTTACAGATAAATAATGAATCGGTTTTGTATTTCATCGGAAAATCAGCTGTTCGAATTTTGTTTCATATCTGTAATTAGTAAATGATAAAGGCAAGTATAGCATATATCTCTGAAAACATCAACACTTTAAAGCGCGAAACTTTAAAGCAAAAAACTATATGCCATAGTTTACTCGTGCCATTCGCAAATTCAAGAATGTCTCTGCAATCCTGCCGGAGATAAAAAACGAGATTCCGAATGCGGTTTACATTCGGAATCTCATTTCCTAATTTACAGATACTTCTCCGGCAAGGACTTTTTTGTAATCCTCATAATTCTTCTTCAGAAGTTCCGGGGTATTCAGTTCATATGGACATTTTTTTATGCACTGGCCACATTCCAGACAGTTCTCAATTTTTTTCATTTCTTCCTGCATCTGCGGAGTCAGCCAGCCGGCACTCGGTGCGCGGCGCAGCATGAGGGACATGCGGGCACACTGATTGATCATAATGCCAGCAGGACATGGCATACAGTAACCGCAGCCACGGCAGAAATCACCGGTCAGTTCCAGTTTTTCTTTTTCGATATAAGCAGAAATTTCTTCATCCATGGAAGGGGTATTTTCCATATAAGAGAGCCATTCTTCCAGTTCGGATATTTTCTGGATTCCCCAGATTGGCAGAACATTATCAAACTGTGTCATGTAAGCCATGGCAGCTTTGGAGTTGTGGATCAGCCCTCCAGCAAGTCCTTTCATGGCAATAAATCCCATGTTCTGTCTGGAACAGGCTTCTACCAGATGAAGTTCCTGTACAGAGGAAAGATAGCTGAACGGGAACAGCATGGTTTCGTACAGACCGGAAGCGACACATTCTTCTGCGATACCGATCTTGTGTGCAGTGACACCGATGTGGCGGATCATCCCTTGTTCTTTTGCTTTCAGCATACATTCATACATTCCTGTTCCGTCTTCCGGGCGGTAACACTGGTTGACACAGTGGAACTGGTACAGATCCAGATAGTCTGTCCGAAGTAAGTGCAGGGATGTTTCTAACTGACGCCAGAATTCATCCGGAGTCGTTGCGGCTGTTTTGGTGGCAATATAAATTTTATTGCGCATGTGTCCGAATAACTATTTTTTATTCTGAAATTTTTTATTATTTTATTCAGAAGATATTATCAGTTACAGATATTGTATACTGACAGGAAGCATAATGCAAGTTCAAGTCGAACCTGTTTATAAGATCTGAAAAGCATAAGATATATCGAATGCTCATCAAGCAAAGACAAATGTACGTTGTATAAAGAAAAAAGCTTGCATATTGCAAAAACCTGTGATATGCTCTTATACGGATTTGTTGTTGAAATCAGATGCATATTTTTGGCATCGCAGACAAGTTCACTCTGGAGAGTCTTCGCATATGCGAAGCGCCGAAGGTGTCGCGGTTAAGTGATCGGATGATCTGTGTGTATCGTATGGATCGGTCCTTTCAGGTTATGACCGCTTATCTCTCAGGCAAAAGGACAGAGCATACCACAATATATGCATGTTCTACTCTTTAGAGGCTGATAGTTTATCAGCCTTATTTTTTATATAAAAAGGGAGAGAAGAAAATGGCAAAATTATTTAATCAAATTCTTACATCAATCGACGGTTTTGTATGGGGCGTTCCCCTGATCGTCCTCATTCTGGCAGTCGGTGTATTTTTGACCATAAGAGTCAAAGGTCTGCAGATCCGGCTTCTGCCACGTGCAATCAAGGAACTTTTTGTAAATGAAAAAAGTGGTGACAGCGGAGAAGTATCCAGTTTCGCAGCATTATGTACTGCATTGTCCGCAACCATCGGTACCGGTAATATCGTCGGTGTTGCAACCGCGTTGGTAGCCGGAGGTCCGGGTGCGTTATTTTGGATGTGGGTAGCTGCATTTGTAGGTATGGCTACCAAATATGCGGAGTGTCTGCTGGCAGTGAAATATCGTACCGTTGCAGAGGATGGTCATATTGTGGGTGGCCCGTTCTACTACATTGAAAAAGGTATGGGAACAAAATGGAGATGGCTGGCAAAGATTTTTGCATTTTTCGGTGTTTGTGTAGGTTTGTTTGGTATCGGAACATTTACACAGATCAATGGTATCACAAATGCTGTACAGACATTTTTTGATCCGGATAAAACATGGACTGTGCATATGTTTGGAATGGATTATTCCTGGACAGTTGTAATCGCAGGCGTATTGTTATCTATCTGTGTCGCACTGGTAGTTATCGGTGGTATCAAACGTATTTCCAGTGTTTCGCAGGTTGTCGTACCGTTTATGGCGGTTGCATATGTAGTAGTTGTATTAATCATTCTGTTAACACATCTCGGAGAGATTCCGGGAGCGTTCAGGACAATTATTGAGAGTGCGTTTGGTCTGCGGGCAGCAGCAGGTGGAGCGCTGGGAGCTGTATTGATAGCAATGCAGAAAGGTATTGCTCGTGGTATTTTCTCCAATGAGGCAGGCCTTGGTAGTGCACCGATCGCAGCAGCCGCTGCACTGACCGATTCTCCGGGACAGCAGGGTCTGATTTCTATGCTGGGAACATTTATCGATACAATTGTAATCTGTACAATGACAGGACTTTCTATCGTAATTGCAGGTACATGGAATATCGGTCTGGAAGGTGTGGCAGTTACTACAAAAGCATTCCAGACGACATTACCGTTCACGGAGCAGTTTTCATCCTTTATTTTGATGATCTGCCTGGTGTTCTTTGCATTTACGACGATTCTCGGATGGGATTATTACAGTGAAAAATGTCTGGAGTATTTATCCAATGGAAATCAGAAAGTAGTCAAAGGTTATCGTTGGTTATATATTCTGGCAGTATTTATCGGACCGTACATGACAGTTTCTGCTGTATGGACCATTGCAGATATCTTTAATGGACTGATGGCAATCCCGAACCTGATCGCCCTGGTGGCACTGAGTGGTGTGGTTGTCAGTGAGACAAAGATTTATCTGAAACGTATTGGAAAAGCGTCCTAAAAATTACTTTAATATATGAAACGAAAATGTGGTATTTTACCTTCGCGGCTAATAATCGCCTGCTTAGGAAAAATACCACATTTTCTTTAGTTATACGCTGAATTTATAATTTCATAACTTTACACTCGTGTTTTTTCTTTTCTTTATCATAGCCAATTCCAATCGCCAGTATATTGCCGGTGTATTTCTGTTTTTCAGCAGTTTTTCCCAAAAAACGAAGTGCATATTTGCGGTCAATGATTTGCTGAATAGCATCATCTGCAGAATGATCTACTTTCAATTCAAGGATCAGACAGGTATCTTTTGGATTGTAAGGATAAAAGATAAAATCTACATATCCGATACCGGCTTTGTCTTCGCGTTCTACCCGATATTTGTCCCTGGCAGCGAGGTAAATTAAATTTATAACAGCAGTCAGTTCTGTTTCATGGTTATAAGCCAGCAGTGGACTTTCCGTGTTATGTGCATATTCCAAAATAGAAGTCATCGTGTCGGTGTCTCCGGCTAATGTCGCGGATAACATCCGGGCAGATTCTTTTGCCAGTCGATACACATAACCGAAAGAGGCTTCCTTCATCAGCATATCATCAAATTTATCCATCAATTCTTTGTTTGGAATACAGATCTGTCCGTTTGCATAACTTAAAAATCCATAAACAACCATGGCAGAAAAAATCTCATCACGGGTTGACAGATTCATGGATGTGGCAGCATATTCCCGTATTTTTGCGGGAACTTTTTCACCGGAAACCATGAGTGCCAGATCGGTGCGCACATCATCAATATTATTTTCAATGTAATAATAAATTTCATCGTATGGACCCGAACTTGTCCAGTAATTTCCAAGATTATTATTGGAAAGGGCAGCGACAACAGATCGTGGATTGTACAGTTTTTCACCGGATTTTGTCTGATATCCATCATACCAGAAACGCAAGCCCTCTCGGGTGATCTGTGGATTTTCGGTACAATTAATATATCGGTTATATAAAAGATCCGTTTCCGTTTCTGTAAAACCAAAATCCGCAGAAAAACGTTCTTCAGAAGCCATTGTATATTCCAGAAACATGTTCAATTCAGAACCGCTGGAGTATTTTGCTATCGGCAGAATACCTGTCATATAGGAAAGCAAAACATAAGGGCGGTCTTTTAACAGATTGCTCAGAAAAGAAATATACTGTTGCTTGTCTGTGTCGGTAATAAACGCTTTATGGAAAATACAATCCCATTCATCCAAAACAAAAATAAAACGTTCTCCGGTACGTTCAAAAATTTTGCGCAGCAAATCCCAGACAGCATCCTGAGAATCCAGATTTAAATTGGCATATGCAATACATAAATCGTCTTTTAGATTTTTACGGATACGGTGAATGTACTGCTGATAGTTGTTACAGTCTTCCGGCATCTCACTGAAATCAATAAAAATGGTATTATACTGATTTATATGTGCCTTATATTCTGTATTGGCAGCAATTTTAGAGCCATTGAAAATGGTATCGGCGGAACATCCTTTTCCGAAAAATGTACCTATCATATTTGCCATAATGGTTTTTCCGAATCTGCGGGGTCTGGTAATACAGATATGGGAATTCCCGGTTTTTACCAATGGAAATAATTGCTTCAGAAGCAGACTTTTGTCTATAAAATATGTCTTTTTCGTTTCACTTTTGTATAAATAAAAAGGTGATGTGCTGTTTAAATAGACGCCCATGGGAGCCTCCTTCCAGTAAAAACAATCATACTTATGCGTTAACATTAAACGCAAATATATGTTACATCTACATCAAACATATATGAATAACACATAGATTTCATTTATATGATACCATATAAATATGGTTTTGAAGTAGTTTTATTCCGTAATATTATATTTTCTTAATTTATAGTACAGTGATGACCGGTCGATATTCAGCAGCCGTGCGGCCTTTGCCTTGTTTCCGTTTGTCTGCAGCAGTGCCTGGATGATAGCCTCTTTTTCTGTGTTCTGGATTTTACGGGACAGATCCTTCCAGGATACTTCACCGGTTGTCGGGGCAGAAGCAGTGGAATCGTGCTGTGCAGCAGAATTAGCTGGGTTTGCATTCCACAAGGCGTGTGAGCTGGACTGATCTGAAGCAATGGATGAGGGAACATCCGGATTTGCATGAACAGACTGTTGAACGAGCTCCTGCAGGAAACCGCAGCTTTTCATCGTAATGGTACGGTTGTTGTTGATGGTGCACAGGCGTTCTACAATGTGCTCCAGTTCCCGGACATTTCCCGGCCAGTCGTAAGTCTGGAAGAGCTGAAGGACATCGGTATTAATGGAAATGACATGGGTATCATGTTCGGCATTATATTTTTGAATGAAATAATCGGTCAGTTCAGCAATATCTTTTTTTCGGTTTCGGAGTGGCGGAATTTTTAATTCTACGGTGTTGATACGATAATAAAGGTCGCTGCGAAAATGTTTTGTCTGTATCAGCTGTTGCAGATCCTGGTTTGTACAGCAGATGATTCTTACATTGACCTTGATCGTATTGATACCGCCGATTCGTTCAAATTCCTGTTCCTGAAGGACGCGCAGCAATTTGCTCTGGAGTGTCTGTGGCATTTCACCGATTTCATCCAACAGGATCGTACCGTGGTTGGCTAACTCGAATTTACCGGGCTTTCCGTTTTTGGACGCACCGGAAAAAGCACCCGGTTCGTATCCGAATAATTCTGATTCCAGCAGTTCGGTAGGAATAGCGGCACAGTTGATTTTTATATAAGGATGGAATTTGCGCGGACTCATTTCATGGATTGCTTTTGCAAATAATTCCTTGCCGACACCGGTTTCTCCTGTGATCAGGATTGGCAGATCTGATGCAGCATAATCCGAAATGGTCTGTTTGATCTCAAGCAAAGCAGGAGAGTGACCGATGATGCGGTTCAGGCTGTCAAAATGATTCTGCAGCATGTTTAATTCGTGCCGGTAGAATTCATTTTCTTTGCGGACAGCAGAAAGTTCACGATTCAGTTGTGTGACTGTGGGAAGGACATCCTGCATGATTGTTACGGCAGCAGCGCCAATGACCTGGCCATTTTGAAAAATCGGCATGCGATTGCAGGCAACTGTCACATTTTTCTTCTGGGAATGGTCATAAAGAGTCATCAGGTGTCCGATGTCCGGTTTGCCGGATTTCAATACTTCAACCATGCGGGTCTTGGGAATCACATCGGTGACAGGATGTCCGATGGCCTGTTCCCGTGGAATACCAAGGAGACTGGCATAGGATTCATTCAGATAAACAATGGTTGCATTTTTATCTATAATGATAAAATTTGGAAAAGTTTCCAATGCGTCTAATAATAATCTTGAAAGTTTCATTTAAAATCCTCTTTTGGGTAGTGAGAAAGGTTAAATTCAAGAATGCATTGGCATTCTTGCTGTGAGATGCACGTCATGCAATGCATGACATATTTTTCAGAATCAGTATGACACATATGTGTGGAAAAAGCAAATAAAATGTAGAAAAGTGTAGGAAAATTGAACATGTATAAACGCTGATTGTGTTAAAAAATAAACAGTGTTTTTGCGCAAACCGCATAGATCAAGGCTTTTAAAAGTTGGCACGATTATTGCAATGTATTAGGTAACCTCTTGGAAACCTAAGCGATTCATCGGGCTTTTTTTAAGCTCAAATGGGGGTTTGGGTACTATGATAAAGCTCCGCATGAATGCAGGACGTAATTCTAAGAGACGATCACGAAACTATAATAACTATGGAGGAAAAGTAAAAAATGGATTTCGGATTAAGTAAGAAACACGAAATGGCAAGAAGCCTTTTCAAAG
>OGCM01000753.1_pt1 | contig 47077 bp, 58 predicted proteins | sample 1570151 | NCBI WGS metagenome assembly OGCM01 (sample SAMEA4370582, study PRJEB24528) | human gut metagenome
ATGTCCCCTGCCCTTTCTGCAAGACCGAGGAGTTTATAGAGTACGATCCTTTTGGTTTATTATACGTAGGGAATGACAAGGAGAAAACACGTGAATGGTATTTTTCTTACATCGAAAAATTGAGGGAAGATATAGATAATAAGAAATATTTTAACAACGAATTATAATATGAATCAAATTTGCACGAATAAAAAACAATCATCACGCCTGTTAGAGGCCGGGGTGAGACCGGATACGGCAGACATATATTTGGATGAATTTGAATTACCGGTCGCATTTGAATATGGCAGGGTTGAAAATCATGTGGATCAAGATATGGCATTCCCGGCTTGGTCTCTATCCAAGCTGATAAACATGCTTCCTTCCACGATTTCACAACGCAACCGACCCGATTTAAGTTTGGAAATCACAAAAGATAGCGTGTATTGGATGAACCAATACACAGAACTGGGATACGACTGCAAGCATGAGGTTATGAAAAAGAATGTCTTAGATGCTGTTGTGAATATGATTGAATGGCTTATCAAGGAAGGATACCTTGACAAGAAATACCTAACAGATAAATGCTGTGATTGCCGGCTTATCGAGGATGAAGACGCAAACGGGGGCGCTTGGTGCGCTTTCCATCAAAAGCCGGTAAGGTGCGATAGCAAGGCTTGCAAGGATATTTTAGAGAAAGGAGGATCAAATGCGTGAGATTAAATTCAGAGGGAAGAATCTTAATACTAAAGAGTGGGTGTATGGAGATTTATTGCAATGGAATGATGGAGAAATAGCTATTGGTGTTCATGGACAATTCATTGATGACGGTTATCATTTTAATGAAAACTATGATAAAACACCTTATGTTGATGAAACTACCGTAGGCCAGTACACAGGCCTAAAAGACAAGAACGGAAAGGAGATTTACGAGGGGGATTTAATAAAAGCCCCAAGCGGACGTATTTATGCCGTTATATTCTCAACATGGAAATATGAAGAGAAAAGAGAATTTTTCAAAGTGATTGACATCTACGAACATACAGGATGGTGCATATCCCTAGATGGGGTTAATCCATGTGGACTGCTAGACTCAGAGGTGTGCCAAGGAAGTGTTATAGGCTCAGTGTATGACAATCCCGAACTACTGAAAGGAGGAAATGATGATCACACGTGATGATTTACAATTAAGGATATTGTCCTGTATGTCTATGGAAGGTAGTGGAATCGTTAAGTACAGGGATGACGTTAACAAGATTTCCGCTGTTACTATCACCCCAAGAAAAGACGAGCTATCATACGGCAAGCCAAAAACGACATACTACATCGATAACGTGGAAAAGGAATTTACAGACCTCAATGAACTCATAGACTTCTATAACGAGAAATTTAGGTTTGAGGAAGAAAATCCGGATCAAGAAGTAACATTTGTAAAAGTTATAAAAAGGAGAAATAAATATGAGCAAGATTGATTTCAACGCACTCCGTGACCGTGCGTACAAATGCGCATGCGAGCACGGGTTTCATGACACGGAGTTGAGCAATGGACATCTTCTGATGCTAGTGATAACAGAGCTTTCTGAGGCCGTGGAAGCGGACAGGAAAAGTCTATACGCAAGAAGGAAGGTTTTTGAGGATTGGATAATCTTAATGGATGATCCTAAAACAAAAGATGAAGAATTTATATATGCCTTCAAAAGCAATATTAAAGATACCGTTGAAGATGAGCTTAGTGATGCCTGTATCCGCTTGATGGATCTCGCAGGATCGTTAGATATCAGCCTTGATGATATCTACGATTTCACGAATGAACAGGAATATAAAGACTGGGATGATGCTTTAAAGGAAATGTCTTTTACTGAGAGGATGTTCTTTTTGACATCTATCCTAACCGAGGATAGAGATATAGCCGAAGTTATCAAGGCTTCGATCGTAATTATATTTCTTAATGCGGACTTGCTGTATATAGATCTCTTATGGCACATCGAGCAGAAAATGAGATACAACGAATTAAGGGAGAATAAACATGGAAAGAAATATTGATATGGGACAGACAGTAGAAGAGGCGGCTCATTTCTTCGCTGAAAGCAGGAGTAGCGGTAGTGCATTCCCTGCATATTATCACGGTTTTATAGCCGGTGCCGAATGGCAGGCAAATAAATCTCCGTGGATAAGCGTTAAAGAAAGATTACCTAAAGAAAATGAGATGGTTCTTTGCAGGATGGTATCAAATGGGGCAATAGTTAGTGGTTATATAGTTGTTGAAGCCGGGAAACCTCCACGTGCCGCAACATCCGGGAATTTTGAGTTTGAAGATTACGGAGATTATGAATGTGATATGTGGATGCCTATACCCGATCTTGGGGAATAGTATTAACCGAGCCTTCATGGGAAGGCTCATAATTAAGAATAGTTGAGCCATGAAACCTCAAAAAATGTGGATGCTTTTTGACCCTCAAGGGGTGCCTAATTATATTACTTTAAGATATTGCAAGAAAGATAGTATTAATGCTTTCTTTAGGTATGAATATTGGGTAGAAGCTCGAAAATATGGATGGAGATGTAAGAAAGTACTTATTACAGCAACTTTAATAACTAAAAAATAACTGAGTATGGAAATAAAGAAACTAACGAAAGAAGAAAAAGCCGAAGGTCTAACTCTTGACCTTGTCAATAAGGTTGACCTTCGAAAAAAATGCTCCCCCGTCATGTTTAAGGCTGGGGATGAACCGGTTGATATCATGGAATGCTCTACGGGTTATTGGGTACACACAAGCGACGGGTATCTTCGTGATGACAAAGGGTATCTGATCGTCTTTGGAAGACGTGAATGCCAGATAGCCCGTGCCAGATATCTAATGAATCATGGGGAGGAGGAAAAAAGACTGGAAGCCGAACGAGTCCTTGAACAACGGAAACGGAAGATACAGGAAAAGCTTGATATCTTCAAAAAGAATATTGAGGATATCAGACAATACACAATTAAAGGGTCTACCACGAATGAGCTTGCTGAAATCCTTGAATCCGCAATGTCCGTAGAACAGCGCATATACGTAAAGACCGCGAGAGAAAGAAATATAAAACATCTTCCTAAAATGGAGGCTCAATATGCTTGGCTGTTGTCTGAATTTGAGAAAGGAAATTATAATCTTCTCTTGGATATTATGGGTATAGAGAAAATCCCCAATCCGATATCCTTTAAGCTGGATAGCGAGGATGATATGCGCATGTTGAAGAATGCTTTCGGGAAACAGGCTATTGACGAGGCTCAAGGTGATGTCAACAAGCTGTATGCTCGATTGAAGGTTGAACAAATGTATAATGTATAACGACTAAGGAAAGATGAAAGTACAAATTAAAACAGATAATAAGTATCATCATGACGATGGCTTAGTGAATGGGATGATCGTTGAAGTTGAATTTATGGGGAAACACATCGGAAGTGGAGACTTTTACAGAGCGATTGGTATAAATCATCGTTTATATTTGACAAGCAAGGATTTTATTAAATTGACTAATGATTAAATAATCATGAGATTAAGACAAGCCAAGAAGATAATGAAAAACTTCCCCGGGATGTTATGGATATATGGAACCGGAAGACTGGATAAAGCCAACAATATAGTGCTGCATCATTATTCTAGAGTGAAACCCGGAATAAAAGTACGGAACGCTTTAACGGATAAAGATCCGCTATTGGCGATCAAGATGCTTAATGAGTTAATCAAAGAAATAAAAGGCCGACATAGATTAAATGATATATTCATGGGAATAAGCCAAATTGTCCGGGACGAGCGAGAATTAAAAAAGCTTCTTCGCTCGTCCACTGGGTTAAAAGTATTTGAAGCGATGTTGATCGGAAGTTATAACGGGTTTAGAAGCTTGTCAGACGAGGCGATACTAGACAAAGCCCATATCACTTTTTACAGGGGAAACTGGGATTGTAATAATGGAGGAATATACAAAATATGTATTTATACCCCTTCCATAGAAAATAGGGCAAATGTACCATATATCTAGTCTATCGTGCGTAAGATAACTAATGCCTTGGATATCCGCTTCGGAAAAGATGGATGGAATGAGTGCAACCAATCATTGCTTGAACGATGGAGACCGTTAAGCCGGTTCTCGTTCTATTTGCAGTTGCCTAATTTCAGAGATATCATAACAGGCACATCAAGTGCCGTATCCGAGCCATCACCTCGTAAAAGTTGACAGGCTCGAAATCCAAGGAATCCGTGAGGCGGTCTATCTCCCGTCTTGCGGATTCCTTCTTTGCGTGTCCTTTATTTTTGGTTTTCTTAGTCATCCATGGCACACATATAAATCCAGACCTTGCCTTCCGGAGCGTCATCATCCATGAAGTAGAAATTAATAGCATCCTCGATGATCTTTTTCTCGGCGTCCGGGCCGAACCATTCAGAGAATTTTACTTCCTTGTCATGCCAGTTTGCGTTAAGAGCAACGTACACGTCCCATATGTTGGTATTTCCCGGGATGCTCATACCTTTTATAGCGGTAGCCACCTGCTCCATATTCCAGTGCTCACCTTTATGTTCTCCCGCCTTGCCTTTATGACGCATTGCCGCCACGTCCATCTTGCCAAAGCACTCATTATAATGAGGCCCACAAAACACCTCATGTAAATCACGCATAGCCTCGTCATACGCTTCCGGGTCTTTCTCCCTTAACTTTTCCATAGCCTCCTCCATCACGTCTATGGAGGCCCACATCTTCTTCTCGGAGCCTAGTCCCTTGGCTTGGTACTCCCTTATCTGTTCCTTGTATCTCATATCTCATATTATTATTCGGTAAATATTGATTTCAACTCCAAAAAATCCGCTTCCGTTATACGGATAGCGTTCGTTTCGCCTAGGATAAAATTCATGAGTCCGTTATCTGGAAGCTCTATCAAGATGGAGCCTTCCCCGATCGTCCCCTTGATAAATCCTTGCTCAAACTTATACGGCTTCATGCTCTTGAATACGTTCATGGCGTCATCGAATAACTCTTCCTTATCATAATTGCCGTTCTCGTCAGCCACGAACATCATTAATCCCTCCACCTTCTCAGCGATCTCCTTGTCCTTTTGCACGAGGATGTTATGGACACCTCTCTTCAAATATTTGCCAAGAGGCTTGAAAGCCGTGTTTCCTGACACGAAAGAGTCGACCCTTTCCTCCGCCCATATCTCCACCGAGTTCACCAACCGGCTCTTTAATTCCAACGCTTGCTGTTTAAGTTCCATGATTTCGATTAATTAGGTTGTTTCTTCTTGCCGCTATTCTTCAGCTTCAGGAACTCAGCGTAGGGCATATCGGCGTATTTAGACGTATACTCATTAAAGAGCGCTATATTCTTGTTCGCTTCCTCCGAGGCTGATTTCTTGACTCTCTTGGTGATTGCCATAAGGTTATCCAGTATCTCCTTCCCGTCCTTGGACTCTTCCACGATCGGGCGCATGATACGCATGTATTCCCGGTTAAGGATGCCCATCAATGCGTTTTGGGCCTTCTGGTATTCCGGGTCGTTGTTTAACGCCTCGATCTCCATGTCCGTCATATCATTAACGACCTTGTCCATCTCGTCCCATAAGGGAGATTGGCTTCTTTTGGGGTTATTCTGAGGGTTTAACACCCGCTGCTTCTGGACTTGTATCTGATTGAGGGTCTCTTGCAACTGACGTTCATAAGCCTCCATCTCATTGCTCATGTTACCGTTAGACCCCAATAACGGGTCACCTCCTATGTATACGTTATTTAATGCCATAATATCTTTTGTTAGTGGTTGGTAATAGGAAAGTGGTAAGCCCCGAGGGGCTACCACTAACTTTTCTTTCTCTTGCTAACCTTAGCCTTCGCCTTGGGCTTGGGCCTCGGATTATCAAGCTGTCTCAGCGGGGGCGCTTGTCTGGGGAAACCCACAGCAGCTACGGTAACTCCCATAACCGGTAACGACAGGGGTGTTAGGCAATACCAGCTCACCCTTGATGTTACGACAATCAAGCTGTCTCGTGTAGTTGACAGAAGCCGTGAACGCCTTGTCGATCTCGCACTGGATCAGACGATCTTGGTAAGGACGGATAGCGGCACCTACGGCTACCTCTTTCTCCAAATGGCTGATTCGATTAGCCAATGCGTCAAAACCGTCACGTTGGCTCTTGTACAGGCCAAACGCAGCATTGTTCAGCTTGTCGGTTTGATAGTCGTTAAGATCACGGATAGCCTTGTAGTTACCGAAATCTCCGTTTACCTGTGATTGGTAAAGCTGGAATTTCTCGGCTACATCCGTATTACGATGGTCGTAATCGGCTTGCATGCTTGAAACGTGAAGTCCCCACAATGAGTTAGTCAAGGCAATAGCCTCCTCACAACCCTTTTCCCAAGCCATGAACGCAGTCGGAGCGCCTACACCGGAACCACCACCGCCTCCTGTGGTCGTGTTGATGTTAACGTTCTCCGGCATACCGGCTCCCCAGCCACCGCCGAACAAGCCGCCACGGTTACGTGACACCGCCCAAGCTCCAAGAGCCGTACCAATGATACCCAATGTCAAGCCGGCGTTACCCACGCCCTTGCTTGCGTAATCCTTGTGCTCATCCTCATGGACGATCTCTTTCTCTTTAATGATTTTCTCTGCTTCCATATGTGAAGTTTTTTATGGTCATATCCGGGTTATCCCGGACACCACAAAAATCCAGAGAAGTCCATACCATGGGAAATATCTTGTTCCTAGCTTATTCCTTATTCATTCCTAGTTTGTTCCTAACCTCCCGGTCAAGCATATGTATCATCCAATTACGCCTTATCCTATCTGGGAAATCATTCTTGATCCTATTAACGCCCCGTCTGGTAAGCCCTGTAAGATCGGCCACAACTTTCTCCGAGTACCCCTTATCCAAGAGTATTATAATGAGGATACCACGGGCATTAACGCATTCCTCACGGTTAAATGACATCATGTCTACGGGATCAACCCCGCATACCTCACCAGCGATACAAATCACTCGCTTGTAAAACTCCTCGACCTTGTTCATTTTTTTGTAGATTTCATTAACAAAATAACGCCACGCATGTTATATAAGGGAAGCCCCGAATAACATACATGGCTAGTTATGTCTTTCCTCCGGAAGGTCGAAGAGTCGGAGGAATAGGGGCTTTATTCAATACCCGCCCCTATGGGTATTACTCATTACCAGATCCTATAGAATCCACCTATACCTACATAAGGTGATAGTCCATGCTTTCCGATCCCATAACCGGCTATCGCGCCGATTCCCCATCTACGTGGGGTGATCGTCTTGGTTATATACTCAGTCTTGCGATATACATCGATGTAATCAAGATTAGGCTTGTAACCCGAAATTGAAAGCCGGTAATCATCCGTCTTGTACTCCTTGCTGGTTATGGGTACCGGAACATATACAGGTTCCTTTACCGTGTCACCGTCCAACGTGATATAAACAGGGAACGGCTCCGGTATCGTCCGCACCAATGTCTCATAGACTGGGTACGGAATGCTGTCATGTATCGTGTCAACATAAGTAGACGTGTCGGTCTTGGATATCGAATCACTGGCCACATCCCCCCGGATATGGTAGCCAGCCGTGAAACTGGCTACCAAGCACACTAGTATTAATATGATATGCCATGCTCTCATAACAGATTCCACCCCGCAATAACATCCGACATATCAGCCTCTCTCCCATTCTCAACCTTGCTCATCCCGGCCACGATCCGGATCATCTGCTCACGATCGTTGATGTTGATAGGATCATCAGCCGGGATACCGGCGTAATCGGATACGGCCTTAATGTAAGCGTCCGTATCATTCTCGTTTTCCGGCGCCCATCTTCCTATCATCTTGCGGATCGTGTCCAGCTTATAGTTGTTATAGTAGTTACGCAAGATCCGGAATATGGCACGGTAGCCATACGCCATCGTCTCGAACTGCTTAAACGACTTGTCCCTGCTCGGACGTACCTCACCTTGGAACAAGTCTCCGTTGATCCGGATGTTTCCCGGGTTTGCGTTTCTATACCCACGAGGCAAATTGTCTTTCCCCATATTTTACTCTCCTTTCTTATTTTTATTCATGGCATTGGATAAAGCGTTTGTCAAAGCGTCCTCCAAAACCTTTTGCGTTACAACCTTACCGATCATGTCGGCTGTCTTAATCGCCTGCCTCCTTTGTTTAGCGTCTGCCTTCTCCCAGATAGACCTAACCTCCGTTATCAAGATAAATACGGTCACTATCGAGGATACGACCGGGACATTGGTCAAGAAAGGCAGATGGATAAATTCCCAGAACCGACACACGTAGCAAACCGAGTCTATCCCGCACGCTATACATACGCTACCAGCGTAAAGTATGAACTTACTGACCGTCCTACGCATGCCATACGAATTACGCTCCTCGCCCCTCAATTTAGCCTTGTAATAACCCGAGGCGAAATCCCACCCCATCGCCACCATAACGATGAACATCTCAAACACGACTACAGTCAGTAGCTCCCTCATACTGCAAATCATCTTAAAAAACTCCATTCTTCCGATCCTTTTTTATTTAGTTATAAAACCACTACGCTCTCCTCCTCTCTCGCCGCCTCCCACTCGGCGAAATCGCTATCCACACGGTCTTTCAACGCCTTCCTCTCGTTAAGGAACGTCTTATAAGACTCCACGTATGACAAGTCCAGTATGCCTAGCTGGGCGGCGTTGTAGTCGTTCAGCTTCTTTTGCTCCACGTCCTTGTCCCATAGGGCGTTGATACAGGCCTCCAATATCTTGTTGGCAGTCAACGTGGGCCATACCCTGACCTCGTTGTAACTATAGGAGATCACGGGGGCCATATCGTCACCCATCTCCCTTGTCTCCTCTCTAACGTCCCACCGGTACAGGTAGGAACCGTCACCGTCCCGCTCTATTCTAGGCGGCATTGTGTCGCTCCATGATCGCTTCATAAAACTCTGGTTTTAAAATTTTCTTAGCTAAATGCTTGCTATAGCTATCATATATCCAGCCCAGCCAACCGGCTAGACCTGCCTTGTATTCCGTTAAGGATATATTCGGGACTTTATTCAATCTAGCCGCCGCACGACATAGATTTTGCTTAGTCCTCTTCCTTATCCGTATATGCTCCTTATAGAAAACGAACCCCACGAAATCTATACCACGGCCGCTTTTATCCGATCTTCTCTCAGCGATCTTAAATATCTGGTAATTCCCTTTCAGCTCCAACTTCAACACGGCCAATCTATCGATAAGCCACGGAAGTAATACGTTTCTCAAGAAACACTTATCATGATGGAAAAAAGTCATGTCATCCGCGTATCTGATATAATGCCTTATATCTATAATCTCCTTTATCTCGTGATCCAGATAGGCGAGATAAAGATTCGCAAGATATTGGCTAAGATAGTTCCCGATCGGAACGCCGGGAGCGGAATCAATGATCTCATCCAACAACATAAGCAAGCGATCGTCCTTGATCTTCTTCCGAGCGATGCCTTTCAACACCTCATGGTCTATTGACGGATAGAATTTGCGGATATCAACCTTGAGGCAATAGACGGATTCACGATCGGACAAAGCCCGTCTTGTCCTCTTATACGCCTCCGTTATTCCTCTTCCCTTGATACATGATGTCGTATCAGCCGTGAACACGGAAACCCATATAGGTTCCATGACGTTCATTATGGCATGATGCAATATCCTGTCCGGATAATAAGGGAGCTTGAAGATGATCCTTTCTTTTGGCTCATAGATGGTATCAGTCCGGTACTTGGAAGTCTTGAACGTGCCATCCAGCAGAGACTTTAGTAAACGGCTTAGATTACCCTCTTTGTCCTTGTCGAACAACCTTATGCCGTATGAATCCTTCTTTCCCCTTCGGGCTTTCATGTCCGCAAGTATCAAGTTGTCCATATTCGCTATCTTATCAAATAAATTCCCTATTCTCTTCATTTTATTGTCATTAATTTGCTTTTTATCATAGGGAGTCTTCGGTTTCCCTACCAACACCCTTTATATGGGGAGACTTTTTTCGCCAAGAGGCGAGGCCACCATCCCTGTTTGTTATCTAAATATCTTTTCCCCTCTCTAAAAGTATAGGCGTGAACCGATGTTACGATTCGCATCGGAAGGCGCATTATTCGCATTCACGTTAGCGAGGCCTGCATTCGACCTGTTGTCCGCGTTACCGCCAACCAGCACCACCTAGGGATGATCGACCCTCATTCCGTCATTCGAGATAATACCTGTTCCCGGAGGCTCGCATCGTCACTTTCCTAGGGAACTTGTCCATCTCCTTTATCTTACCAAGAACGTACTTGATCTCTTGGGAGTTCGTAAAGAATTTCTTCGCATCACTATCTTTATCCTCAAGATTCTCCTTGATCATGACAAGCACCCTGTCTTTCCCGAACTTGGTGGACACGCCATCCATGTAATCGATTACCCAGAACGTGAGATTCGTCAACTTCTGTTGGGTGATCTCCGGACAATTAAAATGCCTTGAGTTCTTATCCCTTGGGATATTCAAGAACGACAAGCTGCCGTCATCTTTATTCTTTTCTTCTTCCATTTTTATCTTCATTAAACGTTATACAAAAAATTCCCGACGTGAGACGTGCGGCTACGCCGACGTTTTACGATATTCGGGGAAAAAGCAAAGGCGCGAACCGACGTTACGATACGCAGCGGAAGGCGCAAGATGCGCAGACACGTAAGCGAGGCCCGCATCCGACCCGCCGTCCGCGCGACCGCCAACCAGCACCACCTGCATGCGGTTAGCCGATGTGTAGGTGTAGTAGTAGTCGCACCAGTAGGTAGAGGAGCTACCGCCGACCTCCGTGGGCACTATATCGCCATCTTCCCCAAGCAACATCTTCTTGGCATAACCGTTAGTACGGCAGATATTGCCCTTCTTGTCATAACCGGTGTAAGAGGTGTCGCTGAAGTTCGATGGGTCATCGGTAGTAAATAGAATAGACAATCCTGAATCGCCTGTGGTGACCTGTATATTGGCCCCGTCAGTGTATTTCCAGATGTGACCGAACGGATTCTCTATGCCACGATACCTGTTAGCCATCAATGTAGCATGAGTACCGCCGGAAGCGTTCTTCACGACATATGCCTTCTCTCCCGAGCCATTCCCAAACTCGTTGGTATATCCACATGGGATAAGGGGGTTGGCGTTATTGAAGTTAGTCCAATCCGTCATTTGCGTTGGTCCCGGACCTAGGCCGCCTTGTGCGAAACCGTTAGCGTCCTTCTGGGCGTTGAAAGGCTTCTGGCTGTCCAGCGTGGCGTACTCGACGGCGAATAGCCAGAACAGGGTCTTGTGGGCGTTGTAGGTATACATTTCCCATCCGCTGCCTCTTTTCCTCGCGGCTTGCCGGAATTGGTCTCGGGTGAGGTTGGTGACGGGACATCCTAACAAGGAACGGTAGGTGCCGTCCCATTCGGCGGTATTGTCGCCACCTCTAAAATTAACATTGGTATTAGCTACGAGTCTTGCAGAACCTAAAGTGCTAGTTATTCTTTCTATCATTGCTTCATAAGTACCGATGTAAAATTTAGGAACCTCTTTATATCCAGGTAAAGGAATGGCTGATAGCATCATTCTAAATTTGGTACCCATTGTATATAACTTATACCAATGCTGTGGTATTTCAGTCATTATAGATTCATTGAGAACCGAACTTTGACTTTCGTTACTGTCATATATGTATTTAATCACTCCACCATTATTGTCAAGAATACACCTTCTCATCCCGCTCTGCACCGGCAACTCCCTATGCAGTTGCATATTCCCCACACGCTTCCCGTCCGGGCTTGACGAAGCCATGTCCCACTCTACACCGTAGGCGTACCGCTCCTCTATATCCGGGATGTCCTCCCAAGCGGGGGTCCACTCGGTGGAGATGTCGCCGTACTCGAGCTTGATCTTGTGGATGGTGGAGGTAGAGGTAACTGTATTTGGAGTGGTAAATATAACAAGACGTGTATTATCCGCTTGATGACCAACTAAAGTAGTAAGCCATTTAAATGTCTTGTGAGCTTTCCCATTTACAAAATCTGTAGGAATAAACTTGGCTAATGACCCCACATAAGCTCCAGAATTAAATAAGTCGAACGACTCTTTGCCGTCCCCTATCTCACCCCATATAGTTACAGTGACCTGCGTCCCATCGGGTATCTGTTCCGCCAACCAATAATCAGTGATCTTGTAACTAGAGTTACTTACCTCCTTCCCCGATCCCAACAACAGATTCCTCCCGTACACGGGCAGCTTGCGGTACTTACCGTCGGCCATCAGAGACTTATCCTTGTCTCCCTTGGTCTCCAGCGTTATCGACACGTCCGGATCTTCGTTTTGGGCCTTGTCCGGCGTTATGGTTATCTGGCCGTTAGGGGTGGATGTGACAACGGGCTTTAACTTATTAACGTCCGTCCTTAGGCCGGTGACCAGATTCCGGATATCCGTATCGTCGTAATTATCCAATCCATCCAACTTACCCTTATCTTCGTCTGTATAATTATTGTCCGTATGGACGTAATTAGCGTCCTTTACGATGTGATCGTCATTTGTTAATTGGGATGTCTTGGTTGGGATCAAAGCCGTTATCTCCGCACGCAAGTCATTGAGAAGACCGGTTAGGGTTTCCTTATCAGTAATACCCTGCAAAAAAAGCTCGATCTCATGGAAGGTATCTATAGCGTCGCTCGCTCCATCACCCAATAACGTGTCGATATCCGCCTTGATAGAGGCGATCTCACTCCTGACCCATTCATCATCATAGTTAGATAAGCCGTTGATCTTAGATAACAGCTCATCCGTAAGGTCGTTTGTGCTAAGTCCCTTCCCTTTGATCTTCTCGACAAACCTATCGTCAATCTGTCCGGACGTGTAATAACCTGACAAGATACTCGTGACCTCCGCAAGTATTTGTTTTTTCAAATCCAGCAACACTCCGGCCATATCCTTATCCTCTGTCATACCGGACAAGAACTCCACCACCTCCTGCCATCTGTTGATGACATTGTCCGCGTCCGGATCTCCCGTTATAAACGTGGACAGATCGGAAGCCACTTTCCTTATGGCCGTGTCAAGATCCCCCTCTACCTCCTTCGCCCTGCTGATCTCGGAGGTTAAAGCCTCTCTTAACGCCGTATCATCGTAATTACTCAATCCGTCGAGCTTTTCCAAAAGAGCGTCCGTCAAGTTGTTATCCGTATGCGTGTAATCGGCATCGGTTACGATATTATCAGGCAGAATGGGTATCCCTAACTCCTCTAGGGACTTATCCCCGACCAACTCAACCCCGTTGATCCGTGGTTTATTGGTCATACTTTCATAATCTCCGGTCCCTACGGCAGGAACGGATATATCTCCCGTTAGCTTTACCGTTGTCACCTTGACGCTGCCGCATCCCGTATCTCCACCTACGGAGCACGACCGTGGGATAAGACGGAACGCATCGCAAGCGTCTACGGTGTACATGCCCTCCTTCCCTTTGTTCTCGATAAGGGTCAGCGTATAGACGCCGTTATAATCTTGGTCTTTACCTAAGTAAGTGAATCGTATCACGTTATCCCGGAAGTGGAGGTCTTTTACCGCCATCTTCTTATAGCCATTGGTCATGAAGACGCTAATGTTCTTGCCATCCAAAGACTCGGGCTTACCGTCCCGGAAGATGGTCCATTCTATATTGATGTCGTTTCCTATGCGAATAGCTTCCATATTATTGAATATCAAATGGATCTATAACTTTATACTTAAAAATGGAGGATTCTATCTTGGCCCATATTAGTTTATTTACGACCTTATCGACTCCTAATGTCTCTTCTGATAAGACACATGGCACGTTATTAGTTGTACCGTTATCGATTCTTATTATACACCCTTTGATATCCATAAGAATATGAAGTTCTTGACTCATTTCATCACATGATACATCGTTAGAGGAAAATTGGTGTCCATTAGTTATAATTTTATTAACACCTTTTATTATGCTTCCACTAATAGATGCATTGGATAACGAGCTTTCGCTCTCTATATTCATTTGGCCAAATGAAGTATTTGATGCACCCAATAAACATTTAGAATCAATAATTCCTGTAAAATCGCAATATTTAAAGCCCATGCCTCCTGAACTAGACATAAGCCTTACTTTACTATTGAGAACTTTATTATTTAAGATTTTAGCTCGAGTTCCTATAACTTCTAATGCCGATTTATCTGCTCCTAGAACAACATAGAAATTTGTTTTAAGATCAAATGAGACAAAATTATTCGAAACATTCGATGGATTTGTAGTCGATAAGTCTATAATATTTGATTGTGAGGCAAACCCTGTGCCCGTATTATAAGAGAATAAATAAAAATCAAGACTTCCATTCGAAGATGTTATAAATGGGAAATCAGATCCGCTCATTGTAAAAAGGGCGTTCTTGAAATCGAAGCATACATCGTTATTATACTCATCTATTAATCTCCAGATAAAGCCTTTTCCTGAAGCCGATGCCTCTTTAAAGCGAGAAGTGTCGTTATCCAATGAGTAATAGACAGTCCATAGATCCAGATGGGAGTTTTCGAAATATACATCTCCCTCATGTATCATAGCGGAGGCTTTCTCGGAAAGTTCAGATGAAGACAATGCCTCCACTACGATATCAAATTGATGTCCCGCTGATCTTAACGTGTTAAAGACGGCGTTATAATCCGTTATCCGGTATTTATTCCCTTGAACAAGACCGCCACTATCCCTAAGATCTACTAGTTCTGAGTGGGTTATCTCGATCAAAACCCCACCGCCTCCAGAACCGGCTAAATCATATTCTTGCCCGTTTACGTTTACCTTTTTAATCGTGCTCATAATATCCTTAGTGTTTATTTAATTGTTAATATATCATTCTCTACCTCCACCGACGTATCGGCAATCGTAAGCGTATCATCGGAAACGCCGGCCGGAAGGTTCCTTGTCAATACAAGCAGGCTACCTATCACGAAGGCCTTGGGTGTCCCGATCATCAATATGTCATTCTCAACCTTCACCGATGGTATCAAGGCTAACAAATCTTGTATCCGCTTGGATTGCTCGTCTATAATCCCGGTGAGCTCTTTATACATATTGTTCACCTTGTTGATCAATGGCTGTATGGCCGCGTCTATTTGCTCCTTGACACTTCCCCCGTCCAGCCGGGGAATCACCACCGTTCCATCCTCCAATATCGAGAGGGCGTTCTCCCGGCTCGACTCGTTGTAGCCTATACCATAAGAGAACAAAACTTTTTTACCGTTGATCTCAGAGAGGTTGTAACGTCCGAACGACACCTCGTGATCATTGGACACGGAAACATGGTCACCATGGGCAAAAGCGTAACTGGCCCTAACGACAGAGCATGAGTATCCCCCCACATGCGACCATCTGGCATTCCCCCGGATGTAATCATCACCGATATGCGACAGGCAATCTATGACGTTATTCTCGCCTTCCACATGAGCGGCGGTGGCGTAATATATCGTGGAACCATCCACGGACTCACGTACGAGGTTGGATTTCCCCTCTATGTGACACCCTGTATCCCTAGAGTTGGGATAGACCGTATTCCAGCATCCCTCCATATGGATCACGTGGTCGATCTGAACGGCCCCGTGGGCGGTCACGGAGCCCCCCGATACATTCCCACGACCTTCAACGTGTACGCAATTGTTGAAAACAACGTTATTAACCCCCTCTACATGGTTTCTTTCCCCAAAGGAACCATGTATATAATAATCATTAAGCAAGTCCTCGCTTACGATAATCTCTTTCCCCCACGCTAAGCCATAGGTATCCCATATCGTCCTGATCAACTCCTCTTCGTTAAGAATCCTTTTACCCCCCTCAACAGGCGACACGTAATACCCATTCTCTATATGAGCGGCCGATCCCTCGACATGCGACAACCCTCCCCAAGCGATCCCGTTCATTCCTTCCACATGCCCATATGGACCTAGACACCAAGTCTCCCTCCCCTCGGCATGGGCGTCGGCGGCGAAAACACTCGTCTTATACCCCTCGGCGTGAGCCCGAGGGCCGGTTGCGTTCGTCTCCAGGCCCTCCGCGTGAGCATAGGCACCGGCGGCCTTGTTGCTCTCGTAATCGTTGAATATCTCGGCGTTCTTGTAACCCGGGTAGTTTTGTCCTACGACGCTTCCTCCTCCGGATGTGATCTTTATATCGCCCTCCCCCAATATGGATTCCCCGTTAACCGTCTTGAAAGAGGTACTTGACGGTAACGCCCCGACCTCGGAGGCCGTATATGAGGGTTTAGTGGATGACATTATCCATTCCGGCTTATTAAGGACATTGGCCCAGTCTATAGTGGCGGGACCTCCAGAAGTCCCGTCCTTGCCTCGTGGGATACCTAGATTTATCACGTACGATGGGTTTCCCTCACTATCAACCCCGGTTCTCACGATATCGCCAGTGGCATCGCTACCAGCGGATAGGGTGGTGACTATCACGTCTTCCAATACCGGGGTTTTCCCGACCAAACCTTCCTCCGGAATAACATCTATCTTGTCAAGCAAGACGTTTATCTTCTCTGTTGTCTTGTTAATGACTCCCATATCACACCTCCTTCAACGATATACCCGTTATTGTTATAGTGGCCGTACTATCGGGGAAGAACGCCATAGCCACCGCGTCGCTTACCGTGCTGTCTCTCTTGTAGGCCGTTATATCCACGACAAAGGTCTTTACGGATGTCGTTATCTGCTCTCCATAGATCATCTCTCCCGAGGAAAGGTCGTTGAACTCTCCTCCGGAGTCTATAGAGCCTATGCCGGCCAAGAAAGTGACCGTACCGGAAGCGACCTTGGCCGTGACACTTAGCCTGTATATATGCCCTTGAGACAACTTGCTACCGAGATATCCCTTGTTGAACAGCACCCATCCCTGATTGCCGGACGAGGACATGACCGTCATATTGCCGCCGGAAGTGGAAGCCGTCAAGGTACCCGTCCCCTTCTTCAGCACGCTCGTATACGTGTCTGATGTCAACGAGGTACCCAACAATATCTCGTCACCCGTTATAATAGCCTTCTCGAAATTAGCGGTCAAGGTCTTATTAGCGTCCCAAGTGACGTTGTGGGTCTGGTTCCCCCCATCGCTCCAGCTGATAAAGCGGTAACCGGAGGCGGGGGTAGCGGATACCGCACGTACCGTCCCCTCGTCGGCGGCACCTCCCCCGGACACGGTACCGCCCTGTTGCGGGTTGGCTATCAGGGTCACCGTATATTGGGTCACCTGTATCTTGGTGAAATACGCGGTTATCCCCTTGCCTGAGACATCCCATGTAACCAAATGGCGTTGGGCGCCACCATCGCTCCATCTGGAGAACTCATACCCGTCGTTGGGTATAGCCTCCACGTACTCCTGCTCTCCCTCGTATTTGAAAAGCATAGATCCCGGTGTAGGGATCGTCGTACCTCCCTCCTGCGGAGACACGTAGATCCCAACCGTTATCAAGGAGGTTTCTCCAGTGGTCACATACAAGGTCCCGTCACTTTTCTTTCTCACGTCTCCCCCCCCAATGTCACTGGGATTAAGAGTCAAGAAATTATTCCCTGAGCCGAAACCGAACACAAGTTTCTCCGGGGAGACAAACACGCTCTTATCCCCCTTGTGCATATTCAGCTCTGGCATACCCGTATTCTGGTTCACGGCGAAACGCATGATCTCTTCCCCATTATAGGCGATCCTCAAATAACCGTTAGAGATGACAAGCTCCGTCTTAGTACCAAGGGAGTGAAAGATGCCGTTCATGTCCACGGAGCCATCGGTCTTAACTATGAACTTATCATTTACGTTCAAGTTACTTGTTCTTATCGCCTTGGCTATAACGAGAGAAGTGATGATCAAGTCCGTATCTATCAACTGGGTATTGATAGATGCCCCGTTTATGAGGGTCTTGCCCTTCGCCGCTTGTTCCTTCATCGAGGCGTAATCAGCGTATCCCAGCTGTTTGGCCATCTCGTTTTTGTCCGCCTCGGTAATCGTCTCGATATCGGAGATAAAACCATCGGAGGCCTCATTGACCGCCTCCGCCTTGATCTTCTGCTGGATCGCCTTGTTAGCGTTCTCGATGGCAGTGGCAAGTGAGGCATAGGCGCTGTTGAACGCGGAGAACTTGCTGTCTACAATCTCTTTCTCGGTTATTGTAGTCTTACCGTCCGAAATGGCCGTCTGTATAGATGCCAACAGGTTATCCACCGCTCCCATGAACGTCACCTTGGCGTTCAACAAATCCGTTTTTGGGGTGCCGGAAAGAAAAGGGTTGGTATATAAAGTGTTGTAGGTAGATTCCACCTCTTTCTTGGTGGCGTTCACCGTATTGGTGTACTTCCCTATGGCCACCGCCTCCGATCTGGAGATAATCCCGTCCTCGAACGCCTCGTCCGTGAAGTCCTTCAAGCCCAATATATCGCTCTTGGCGGTATTGGCGCTGTCCATCGCGGACGTGGCGTTTTTGTTCGCCTCATCAGCGGCTTTCTGGGCGTTATCCGAGTATGCCTTAAGATTATCCTGTATTTTTTTGTTCGCGATCTCCACCGCTGAATAGAAATCGCCGCAAGCGGTATTGAACGCCGTGTATTTATCGTTCACATCGGCTATCTCCTCTTCCGTGGCCTTCTTGTCCGCTATGGCCTTGTTTACGGCGTTGATCAGACTATCGATGGAAGAGGATAGGGAGACCTTGGCTGTATCCAAGGACACAAGCTCGGCCCCGTCAAGATAAGGATTGACCCTCAACTCATTATAGGTAGCATCAGCGGATTCCCTCTCGTTGTTAACGATATTGACATATTGGGATATGCTCTTGGTCTCCGCCTCCGATATGATTCCATCGGAGAAGGCCCCGTCAACATAGAGCTTGAAATCATCTACCGATACTTGCACCCCACCGATAGCCTCTTGGGCGGCGTAGACGGCTTCTTGGGCTTCCCTGATGGAATTATTTATGCCTTCCATGTCCGGCTTGTCTGTCAAGTTTTCGAAGCCGGCAGAGCCCGGTTTTATGACTACCTTGCCCGTGAATACGTTCTTGTCGGCGTTCGGGGAAATGACCGTCACTTCCTTATCCAACATCGAGTAAGAGTTGATACCGGAATACAGCTTGAAGCACGGGGCGTCATCGTCATAGGACGATAGATAAACCACGTGTTGCCGGTTGGTATCCGTCTTGTTGCCTATCGTGACGATCGTATCACCCGCCTTCGGGACCATGCTCCCGGGGTCACAATCATCTATCGACAAGTCTATATGATCATCCCCCAAGCCTACGACCCTGCGCCAGTAATACTGGTTACGGACATTATGGGATATCCCGGTCTTCACGTTAAACTCCCGGCATTGGGCCATGTCATCGATGGCGAACTCATTCACGATATCCCTCTCTCCGTCGGTCTGCCGGAAATAGCACCTGTACACGTTGGTGGTGGCACGAGCCGATCCCCCCAAGGAATATAACCGGCTATTCTCGGTGTCATACAAGGGATCGCCGTTAAAGTCATATAAGGCATCCAGCTCTACCGACACCTCCTCCACCCGAATGCACTCCATGCTCGCCGGAGATAATACGATACGCCCTCCCACGTGAGAGAGGTGCTTGATCTCCAACGTGTCGAAATAGGCTTTAAGGCGGATGTAGATCTCGTCCGCCTCTATATATGATTTACCGGTCTTCGGGTCCCTTTTCACGAGGAACCCCGTGCCAAAAGGACCGGAGGCAAAATCCTGAGACTCGATATTATCGGATATCAATCCCCCGAGGAGCTTGATAAGATATTTGGTCTGGTCCGGCTTATCCTTGCGTAAAAAGGTTGCCAACGAGCGAAGGGCGGAGAATACGTTGCTATCGCTTGCCGGGGTGGAGTCATTGGTCCGGATAACGTATACGCCGCTTCCCCCGGAACCAGTATATGTTTGTCCTTTATATGTCAAGGAATCAACCTTGTCTTCCAATTCTCCCAGCCGACTGTATTGAGTGCTCTCGCCTATAGTATAAACAGGGGAGTCATAAGGTATATCCAAACTCATCTCCCATCCGATCACTCGGCTGATACGCCCTTGAGCGTCGAAAAAGGCGGGATTTACCAGCCTTATCTTTTGCCCCACATCGTAAGTCCTGTTGATCTGGTCTTGATAGACCCATTCCGAATCCAACGTAGTCGGGTACGTGCCATCGTCAATACCGGTTCTCTTTATATATTCTTTACCCTTGGCCAGAAGCTCCGCCTCCGCCTCCGATATATATTGGTCGGACACTAATTGTATATTGAATCCGGAAAGTATATATTTATCGCCGTTCTCTGGACGGATCACATCGTCTGGTAACAAGCGGCCATAATCCTCGTTAGCGACGATCTCCCATAATTGCTCTACGGGTTCCGCTCCCTCGGGGTTGAAAGTGACCCCGAAAGTCATGCCATTAAGTCTCCCGGATTGGAACGTGACCTTCAATTCCTCGCCCTCTATGATATATTCCTCCTTGAACACCAACCCGGTATCCTTGTATTGATAAGCCTTGAAAGTCCCCGTCACCTCGCCGTCCGTCTCTATGTTCCTGTCCACGGTCTTAACATCCGACAACGTACCTATCCGTCTGGGATAGATATCATCGAATACCACCACGTCCTCCACGGCCTCGGCGTTGGTCATGCCGGTATAGGCATCGATATACGGTGTCCCGGACGGGAGCATGAGCCGCTTTTGCACGACACCGTTGACCACGGTCTGCTCATCTACCGGACGATAGTTGGCGGGGATGTTTCTGGTGCCTCCGAACACGTAGATACGTGTGGCGTAAGTACCCTTGCTATCATTACGGGCCATGGAGGAAGCCTCCACACCCAACTCGATCTTGACGGCGTCGCCGAACTCGCAACGCCCGAAATGGATGATATTATCGGTGATCCAGCAGTCGCAATTCCACTTGTCCTTGGCCGCCATCGAGTAAAGTGCGTCCAAAAGATGGATGTTGTCGTACGACATCAGCATGGCCTTGTTCTCTACCGTGGAATCTATCTCGAAGTCATAATCGACGCCGTTATACTTATATCCGTTAGCTTTAAGGTTACGCAGGAACACGCCCAGTTGCGTGTCAAGAGTGGCCGTAAGGTTCCACCCTGCCTCCTGTCCGTGATTTTCCGGGGTGTACTTGAATATCTTCGTGTTCCACTCGTAATAATAAGCGTCCAGTTTCAGCTCATAATCGTATTTCCCCGGTGCCACGTTGGGTTTCTGTAAGGATAGGTATTTATATACCTTGGATAGCTTACCCCCTAAAGCGTCATCAAGGACTCCCCTCATGTCCACGTAGTCGCCCGGCTTGAACTCGATAGGCGTGCCCACGCTGAAAGGAAGGGTTATATAATCCTCCTTCATCAAGGTGAATCTTCCCTTTGCACCCTTGTTTATGGGCGTTGAAAAACGAGTATTGCCAGATATGTCCTTAATCTCGATCATGAACTCAAAGTTCACGCATATGAGGGGGATGACAAAAAATCAAGACTGTCTAAAAAAAACAATAAGGAGATTGTTGTAATTTTGTGCTACGTCCTGTCATACGGGTTAGGCTCTACAAATTTGCAAGCCAGTTTGGAGACGGTACGAGACCCATCCAAGGCATACGAGGCCGAGTTAAGGTATACCAGCTTATAGGTCTCGTTCAATGCAGGAACCCGCAAAATAACGCTGCCCTTATGCAGCTCCGTGACGAAAGCCCTATAGTGGGTCAGATATTCCTCCGGGGTCTTGCCGTTTATAGTGAAAGTCAACGTCACGCTACGACTGGCTAATTTCGGTTCCGAAATTATCATTCTCTTACCATGTTCAAGACGGCTTTCGTTCTCAATAAAATCCTTTAACGGAGCCGCCATCGAGATGTTCTCCAAGAAACTATCTCCCATAATGACACCATATATCACGTAAGCGTCCCTGTCATTTATATATAATTGCCCTGTCATCATATTCCTCCCGTATTCCTTTTTACCTGTTCTATATCCTTCGACATCGTCTTCAATGTCTTATCTATACTCTTAGTCGTGTTATTTATCTCCTGAATCTCCAAGAACGATTGCACTTGAAAATCCCGGATCTCTCCCGCTATATCCCTTACGGAGTCATTGGCGGATAATACCCCTCCTATAGAAGCTACAATGCTCGATAACAAGGATGTCTGTGTCAAATTTTGCTCCGAGATTACATTCCCACTTTCCTGTAATGCAGTGAAACGCCCATTCAACTCCGCTGCCTGATCTTGTGTCATGGTCTCGAAACCTCTAGCGGTGGCCTTTTGATCCTCTGTCTTTGTCTCCTTCTCAAGCCCTGCGGCCTCAAATGCAGCATCCCTCTCTTTGGCGGCATCCTCGTATATCTTTTTATAGGTTTCCTGTAAATTCCTTTTTTCTAAATCACTTAACTCTCCATCAGCCATAGCTTCAGAGAATTTTTCATACCATTTTTTGATTCTTTCACTTAATGTCTTATCAATTATAGTATTGACAATGGCTTGTCTCATATAATCCTCAAAATGCTCCGATACTTCTTTCATCGTGGTGTCTGTATCCAACAAGAGATTTCTAAGCTCTGATCTTGCGGAATCGAAAGATATGCCAGTAAAAGCTTCCTTACTGTCCTCTTCCAACTCCTTCATCTTGTCATCCAGTTCCAACAAAGTCTCAAGATATCCTCTAGCATCATCATCAATTTTTAGCCATGCTTCCGGAACATCATCCCTAAGTTGCCTTATCACTTCTGGATCAAGCTCGAATAATCCCTCCGCACGACCTCCCAATGAGTCCAGATTGATACCGATAGCCCTCAGCTCCTTGTCATAAGCCCTCAAATCCCTGACAGCCCTATATCCGTAAGAGTGAGACCCCGCACTTGATCCCGCATTGAGTTGAGCCAATCCTAATTTTTTTGTCATGTCAATCTGCTTCTCAATAAGCGTCACAGCCTTATTGTAAGCTTCCACCGCATCAGCCCCACTCAATCCGTCAAGTAACTCCTGTTGACGGGAGATAACGCCATCCATCACCTCCATGAGGTCATTATAGCTATCGATCGTCTCTTGAGCCACTACATTCTTACCACCACCGAACAATCCTCCTATGGCCTTGCCGATACCTCCGATTATACCGGTAGCGGACGTAATGACACTAAACGGCTTGGTGAGATCTATGCTAGCCAGACTGGACATGACTTGACTCACTCCGTCCAAAGCCTTGGATATGGATTCCGGGACGGAAACACCCAAGTCGGTGAGCATATCAGCAATATTATTCCCAGCAGTAACGATATCCTGCCCTTTCTCTCCCATGGAGTTTATGGCCGATGTCATCTTGACCAAGGAGGATCTACGCTTGTTTAACGATTCCGTCAATTTTTTGTTCGCCATCTCCAAAGCCTCCTTGGATGCGGCCCCGCTAGACTCCAGATCATTCAACTCTTTTTGAGCGACGGCCACTTCCTCTATTGTCTCCTTATACTCATCATACCCTTGGCGTAATTGATCGATAGGCTTTCGATCGGTCATGGCCTCGTTGATTTGCTCGATAGCATCCGATACCGTCTTGAAATCCTCCTTGCTTATGGTTCCGACAGCGTCTTGAAGGTATTGTTGGAGCTTTTCCTTGATTCCGGACAATGCCTCGGTAGCAACTCTGTCAAGGTTGCCGAACACGGAAGTCCAATCTATATTCTCCTTGAGTTCCTCTAGGTTGATCTTAGATAGGCTCTCCTTCCTTTTCTTGTCAGCCTCTTCTAAAGCGGAGTCTATCTGTTTGGCGTTCTCCTCGTTTCTCCGACTCTGCAAAAACTTGACATCCTCATTGTATTGCTTCTCGATATCCTCCCTTTGTTTGGCGTAATCCTTATACTTATCCAATGTACCCTTGAGTAACTCAGCCTCTTTAGCCTGTGTCTCGATCGTTATAGCCGCTAACATATCAGCAAGTAGCTGTAATTGCTCCTGTGGCAATTCTGAAACCTTCGTTGTAGTGGGAGTAAAAGCCCTCCCTTCTTCCTTGGCTTTAGGATTAGCCGCCTCGAACGCCTTTCTCTCGATCTCCTGTTGAGCCTTCAAGAACTCCTCCCCCAATTTATTAACCTCTTGTGTCCGCTTCTTATAATCAAGCCTTAATTGGGCGATACGCTTATCTGATCCCTCTTTCATAGCGTTTATTCGGGTTTGCTGGATCTGCATCTCTACCTCCAATTCCTTATCTTGGATCTTCTTGCGGCCTTCCTCTATAGCCATAAGTCTCTCGGAGGTCTCAACCTTTTCTTTATTGGCGCTAACGCCTTGGGCTTTAATCCTGTTACCTATTTCTCTCTGCTGACTAGACAATTCACGAAGTCTTGATGCTCTTTCCGCTAATTGCTTATTTACGTCTGCCTCTGCTTCCGCTTGTTCCTGCAACGCTTCTCCATTAGAATGTGATAAGGAATTTGTCTCTTTTATGATATCAAAACGTTCTTGAGCCATATCTACTTCCTCATTATACATTTCTTCTACTAACTTAGAGGCTTCTTTTGAGGCTTCCAGACGTTCTTTATCTGAATAAGCCGCATTTTGAGATTTCTCCCTCAACTCGCTTATTCTTGCCTCTATTTCGGATCTCTTAACCAGCCATGATCGCTGTCTATTTTCTAATTCATTCTCACGTTTAGCTAAATCTGCTCGCTTTTTTGATTTATCAATGATATCATCCATTAGTCCGGAAGCTTTCTTCAAGGGGTCCTCTATACCGGTAAAACCTTGTGCGATAGCATTCCCTAAATCCTTCAAACCTTCTCCTACCTTACCTCCAAATATCTTCCAGATAGCCGCACCAACCTTTGCCGTTGCGTTAAGACGGTTCATTACCTGTCCTTCCAAGAAGCTAACAAGATCCTTCATAGCCTCTTTAGGCTTCGTGAACGCCTTATAAAGCCATTCTCCAACATCATCCACCACATCTAATATGGAATCCAAGGTTTGCTTGAAATAAGCGCTCGTTACATTCAACGCTTCCTCACCTTCCCTTGTCCGTTTGAACCAAGAAGTCAAGGCCATAAGAGCCAATGATATCCCAGCCAAAACCGCCCCTATTGGCGTAGCGATAAATCGCAAGGATGCCTTAGTCAAGCCTTGCATAGCGGAAGCAGATTGCCCTATAGGACCGGGAAGTGCCGACATGTTTTGCATCATGTCATAAAGGGAGACGCTTGCGTCATCCAAGGCGCTAGCGTAATTACCTACATTTCTTTGATGATTGCCGAGAGAAGCGTCAAGCCGCTTGACTTCCGCATCCACGTTTTTTATCTCTGACAGCAACGCCTTCCCAAAAGAAGAGGATTGCATCGTTGCGCTCATGGAACGATAAAGATCCCTCATCTTCCCCAAGGATAGAGACAATTCATCAATAGATCCTTGAGCGGCCTTGTTCAGCTTTACGTCGTTACGTATGGATTGCTGGAGAGAGGATATATTCTGCTTGTACTCATATAAGGATCTGGTAAGTTCCTCCCTTCTTTGTTTTTGCTTATCGTTTAACGATCCGTTGTCTTTCTCCTGCTTGGCTAGATTGGCCAGCTCGTTTTTTACCTTAGCCAATGAGCCTTGTTCTCGGATAAGCTTCGCCACATGCTGATCCAATGTCCCGTTTACCTTGGTGATCTCCTCGTTAAGGTTGTCATAAGCCGATCTCTGTTGGTTCACTTGGGCGGTAGCTTGCGTCTGGGCGGCAGACGGAGGAATTACCTCGACCGTTCTTTTGGTTTTTCCGGCCTCGGCGTTCATCTGCTCATATAACGCCTTATAGGATTGCGCAAGCCTAGCTATCTCTTGCTCTTGTCTCTTGCTATCATTGATAGCCGATTGGACTTGTTGGGCTTGCTCCTCCTTTAGCTTTCGTATCTGCTCGGTAAGCTCGTCGATCACCTTCTTTTGATCCTCTATCTGGGACAATATGACTTTCGATCTGGGATCATCCACATGGACATCCTTCAAGACCTTCTTTAGTTCCTCTATTTTCTTGATAGCCTCGTCTACTTGCTTGTAATTGGCAGTGATATCTATTGATATGGAAGACATAAACTTTTTTACCCAAAAGTATGTCTCATGGAGATAGTAAGGAAATGTAAATAAAAAAAGATTACAACAATCATCGTGATGTTGCAATCTTTTTTCAGAACCTTAGACGAATTAATCCAAAATCTGATTATATATACTATCTATAATTTAAGAACCTTGCAAAATTGAAAATAACCATATAGACTCTATTACTAAAGAAATTATAGCAATAACGATATAAGTATTACCTACTTTCTTTAAAATAGCCTTATCAGACTCTTCGGCGGGTATTGTCTTTGAAACAAAACTCTCATCGTACCCACAGAAACGTACACCATCCCTATATCTTCTATCAGACACATATAATGGAACAGGTACTAACTTTTTTACGTAAACAAACTCTTGTTTTTTTTTCTTTATTCCAACATATAAAAGATATAACATTATAAAAATAAAAAAGGGTTGAGCAAATAATAGTGCCAAAATGTACCAAAGAACTTTTTTTGAAGTAGAATTTTTACAAACATAAACATATCCATTCTCCCTATTTATCTCAACATCAATATTTCCTTGAATATATCTACCAGAATATTTTGATCCAGTATTTCTTATTGGAACTGAATGTTTATCACCATATATACTATTACTTACAACTTTGCCGCTATCCCTTCCTACTTGATTAACAGCAGAACGTATAAAACCTTTTCCTAATTGACTTATAAAGTTAGCCATATCTATTTATTTTAACGCACTAAACATTTCCTCAAAAACTTCGACCTCTGAGAATATATTATATAACTTAACAGTACTAGTATTTAGCCCCAACACTATATAATTCAAAGATACATCCTTTGATACAATCCTTGTGCAATAATACCATTTCCCAGACTTATTAGAATAGGGTAATTTGCTTACACGATTCACTACGCTGTCAATTTTTAATCTAAGATCACGTCCTTCATCATCATACTTTGTAATTATTATATTATTGCCATCTTTATATATTTTTCTATTCTTAGTATCTATAACCTTAGGGCTTTTATCGTTAGATATCATACAATTATATGTTAAACCATTTGCACTTTGCTGAGAATAAGCAAATGAGGATATAGCAACAAATAATAACAGTAGCACTTTCTTCATAACATTTGTGTTTAAATATTAATTTTTGACAAACATATAAAAAACAAACTACCATACCAAAATATCCAACAACTTTTTCTGGCCTTTAATCAATTCTTCCTCATAGTTATAATTTATATATCCAAATTATCTCATGAGACATCGATGAAGATCATAAAAAAAGACCGCCTTTCAGCGATCCGTCACCTTATCATGGCATTATTTACTCAGCCTTACCATTTTCCATCGATAACGTGAAATAATTTCTTTTTTCATTCTATCTCATCCAATGATTTCATGAAGGCATCAAAACTGCTTGCGTCTATCGTACCGGCAGATTTGCCCGAACGAGCCTCTTCTATCGCCGCTATCGTTTCCTCGTTTGGCTCGGAGTATACAGCGTCCATCAAGGTACTCTCCACGAAATTATTCAGGCTCCTGTTTGCTTTCTTGGCTTGTTCCTGCAAGACTTGCAACAAGTCCTCACGTAAACGGAACGAGGTTTGTTTTCTTACTACTGCTTCCATGTTGCCTCTGTATTATATTGTATTCGTTTTCAGTCTCAAATTTGCACTTGGATATCTAATTTACCTCCAAGTCCCTTGGTTACAATGTCGTATAACGTTGCAAGAGTCAGGTTTTTCCCCTCACTCTCTACTTTCGAGATAAAAGAACGTTCTTTCCCGATCTTCTCGGCCAGCTGGCTTTGTGTCATTTTCCTTGCCTCACGAGCGTTTCTTATTTGAAGCCCAACCCTTAGATTGGAAAGCTCGGTTTCAATGTTATCACGACGCAAAGTGCCGATTTCTCCGTAAACCTCTTTTTTAATATCGTCAAATGTGTAAGTCTCCATGATCATTTCCCTTCTTTTTCGTTGAAATATTCCCTCATAAGTCTCATCGCTCTATCAAGTTCGTTCTTTGGGGTCTTTTGTGTCTTCTTTTGGAACCCACTCAAGAGTACGACTAATTTGTCCCCGTCGAAAAAGCAAAATACACGTACTATATCACTGGCTAATTTAACCCTAATCTCATAAAGCCCTTTCGTTCCCTCGATATGTTTCAGATATTTATCAGGAACCCTTTGCAACGTTTCAACATATTGTATGGTCTTGATAACCTTGTCTTGCATCTTGTCGGGCAAGGACTTCACAAAATCAATGAAATAGTACTTGTATGCTATTACGCTTCGTATTTTCATGCCGCAAATGTAACTTATAATTCACATATCGGCAAATGTTTCATGATTTTTATTTTGAGATCATTGAAGATAACATCATTCCACCTTTATCTTTAACGGATATCCGCAGTTCGGGCATTTGTATCCTTCATCGGTCTCTTTTTGCACTTCGGAAGGGGAGGCGAAGAGTTGCCATGTTTCAACACCCAAAACAGAAGCGAATTTTTTTATGGTCTCTAAAGTAGGATTCTTCATTAATCCATTCAGATTCTGCTTTTTGATACCTAGTAAATCAGAGAAAGCCGTTTTAGTCAAGCCTTTTTCTTTCAGTAATGCTTCAATATTATCCATAAGTCTAAATTTTAATGTTACAAAATTACATACATATATATAAGTAATGTTATTTATATTACTAATTAAAGTTAAAGTAATGCTTTATTGTTATTTTGCCTTGCTTTGTAATGTTATATACATTACATTTGCATCATCAAAATAAAAAAACAGACAATGGCAACACAGAAATACAACAAGAGTGAGATCATGAAAGAAGCGCATAAGATCTATAGAGAGTGCAAAATATACGGACGTACATTCGGCTCGTGCCTTAAACAGGCTTGGGGATCGGCGAAAGCGATGGTGCAGCTTGCGGAAAAACGTGCGGCGTTTGCTAAGGAACTTGCGGAAAGATCCCATAATGTAAGACTTACTCATGTCGGTATGGCTAGCCTTTATGCTAACAGGGTTTATTCGGGTGATTGATATACATTAATAATATAAGGAATATGGAAACGATAGAGGTATTGAAGAACGTACAAAGGATTGCGTTGGAGTGTATGATCGGAAGGAAACCGGTACATATAAATGTAGGCGTTATGCCGGAGACGGGCGGTTTATGCGTCACCGTACAGGACAGGTCTCACGATGTGGTCTACATGGAGATATTCAATGACTGGATGCCGGATCACAAGGAATGGAATAAAAAGACCTACGATAGATTCATGAGCGTAATTAGCGACACGACTTGCAGGCTTGCGGGATAACTCGAACGACGGGGAGAGGATCGGAAGTAGATGCCCCTCCGGTAATACGGCCGGAGGGATTTTACAACAATAGCTCCATTGTGGTTTTTCGAGCCTTGAAAAAATAGGCCACGGATTTTGTCATATATAATTTTGTGATATGAAAATGATCGCTCACGTGACGGTAGCGAAAGAAGATATTTAAGGGCATTGATTCCAGTTGCAGACCGTCACAATAGGCAACTTCAATCTTTGCCCTTCGCTTTTTACCTTGTCAAGCGAGACTGGTAATAAGCAGGTAGGACGGCATACACCGGGGTTCAAGTCCCCGGCTACCACTTCGGTCAAAATAAAATCCTCAAAGGTAGTGCTTGACCGAGCTACCAATGAGGATAATATTAACTTTTATAACTGCACAAAGTTATGAAAAATAAAAATGAATTAGCAAAATATGATGCTAATATTTTAGAAAAAATCGGTAGAGACGAGGACAAGTTTTCTCTGAACGACTTGTGGGTGATTGCTGGTAGTCCAGAAGATAAACGACCTTATGATTGGAAAGATTTAAAGCAGACGAAAGAATTCATGTCTTCTATTTGCAACGTTTTAAATACCGACAAAAACGGTATTATAAAAACGAAAAGGGGTAAAGGTGGTGGTACTTACGGTATTAAGCACGTAGTTCTTGAATACGCTCAATATCTAGATAGTCGTAAAGCCGACTTTGCGGATGCCGCCTTGAAAAAAATACGATTTTCGTTTGGTGATATAAAAAGTTTACGTAGCTTTGCAGTGCTACAGATTATTATTTATTACGCCCAAGGCATTTTTTATGCCCTAGAAGCATCTATATTAAAAATATATAGAGAAGTTGTATCCGTGTATCATAGCCTTTGGCGAATGATAGTCTGTAGCAAGATTGGATATGACTTCTCTTTTTTTATTAATAACAAATAATTTCATTTCATGCTACAGACAAATGAAAACTATTTGAACGGGAATAATAGTACCGTACAAGTAACGTTAGCTCACGACACGAGCGAAATAAATAAAATCCTTATTTCTGATTCTAGGCAAATCAAAAAAAATTATTCTAAAGTGTTTGTTCATTACAAAAGTATGTTTACTTTTGTAGTGCGACACTTTTATATAAATATATGGTTTGTGGATTTTTTATGTCCGCAAATAAGCTACTGCCTAAGATATAAGCAGAGGTTTCTCCGTGCATATTCGCCCACAAGCCAATATGAAAGTGTCGCAACTTGGAGAAATTCTCTGCTTTCTTTATTTATTAATATTTAATTTTCATTGATTATGCGACACTTGAATGAAAATTACTCAAGCGGCAACAATATTGCTGTGTTAAGTACGGTAAGTCCCTCCGAAATGGGAAAAATCTTTTCTTATAATGGTAATAATGTTACCATGCGTGTACGAAAAGGCGTTGTTTATGTAAACCTTACAGAGGTTGCAAAAGCTTTTCCAGACAAAAATCTCACTCATATTATTAACTCTCAGGAAATCAGCGACTATTGCGAAAAGTTTTCCAAACTACAAAATTGTAGTTTGGCTGATTTACTGATAATTACAAGAGGAGGGAATGCCCCCGGAACTTGGGCACATCAACGTGTCGCCCTCCGGGTAGCCCAGAAGTTATCAACGGAATTTTCGATATGGGTAGACGAGAGAATAGAAGAGCTTCTCACTACAGGTCATAGTTCTCTCCAACACCAATACCCGGTGCCTCAATCCTACGGCGAGGCCCTAATGCTAGCCGCACAACAACAGCTGCAAATAGAGGAGCAACAGAAGAGGATAGAGCAAAAGCAAGAGGAGATAACGGAATTGAGAGCGGAGAACGTAGAGCTACAGAAGCAAAGCGAGTACACCCGTGTTATCTTGCAAAGCAAGCAAACAGTACTGGTCACCCAGATAGCGCAAGATTACGGGATGAGCGCAAGAAGGTTCAACGCCTTACTTCGTGATCTTGGCATACAGCACAAGGTTCGCAACCAATGGATTTTGTACGGTAAATACTTGAATAAAGGGTATGTTCACAGCGTCACCCACAACTACACTCACACAAACGGGAATCCCGATGTTAGCCTCAATACGGAATGGACACAAAAGGGACGTCTATTTCTGTATGAGGAATTAAAGATACATGGGATAATGCCACTCATAGAAAAAGGGAAGGCTAATTAATCCATTATTTAATGACGTATGACCAATATTACGCCTTTTCGTATAACATTAAATTCATGAGGAACAACGTATGAAAGACATAAACACGATACTAAACGAAATGCTTTTAACGTCCCAAAGGGACAAGAAGGCGATGGAGCGATTCAACCGGCAATCCTTGAAAATGGAGAGGCTTATCGATGAGCTGGAGAAGGCTTGCGGATTTAGCGGCACCAAGCCCAAGCCACATATGACCGTGTCGGTATACAACAACGGGAGGTCAAAGCCGGGAAGATTCGACCTCCGATCTTTAAATACGCATCTTTTAGCGCAATAGGACGAAGAGCCGTCCGGCCCTTATTGGCTAGACGGCTCTTATCTACCTCCGTTCCTTCTCGCTAACATATCCTTTCCGGACATTTTCACGACCTTTTTCCCATGACAGATACGGAGCTTGTCCTTTTGCATCATCAAAAGGTTTTGATAAGGGATAACCTCCATCACCTCATGGTAAGATAAATGTAAATTCTCCATGAACGTGGCTATCTGCCCGAACAACGTGTCATTACCTATCACCTCTGTTCCGCCGCCATTCTCGCTACGCTCTTCGCTAAGGCGGCAGAAACGAAAAAATCATCCACGTGTATTAACTTTATGATATCCTCGAAAATGGTTTTCAATTCCTCCAAGGTACAATTATCAAAATCGTTCGATAAACATGCGGATTTTCTCTCCCATTCCTCCACATCTCCAACGATAACGCATGATATTCCACGGCTGATATAACGGATATTATCCGGTACCATGAAAAGGGCATCTACCCAAGTGGCCTCGTTAGGTACAGATACCATTGAGAACCAAGTAATGGCCCTACATAGTACCTTTATAGCTGGGGGATATACGGTTATGGCCTTCCCATTGACGACCACGGTAGCGAACCTCCTCCCATTGATCGCCTCGCTTACTTTCTCTGCCGCTTTATTCATGTTGAAAAGATAAGGGAAGGTTAAATACCCTCCCGATTATATATCCAAGTTAAATAGAAGGATTGACTACGCTATCAGCCCACCAATATTCAGGATTAAGTTCTTTCGTCTCCGGCTCCATTGGAGTAGCAGCGACAGCCAAGCCGATAGCGCCGTCCGTATCGGCACCTCGGCCAACGATAGCCGCCTTTGGGAATACGATCCACACATCATCCTCAGTCTCTGCAATCACGCATTTATAGATCTCTTGATACCCTCGGGCTCTCTGCCACCCTGTAGCGGTAGCCGTTCCTCCTTGCAAATCCGCTTTCGTCTGGAAATCATATTGCCCAATAGTGAAGGAGACTTGAACGGAACCTTGTTCTTGGGTTTGTCTATAGGTATTCTTAGACAACTGGTTCTTGTACTCGGTCACGCTAGCCTCAGCCTCCTCATAACTCCAAGTATCTTGATGCACGTTAATGACCTCCGTCAAGGTTTCCCCGGACAAGAGGGTCTTTAATTTCGTGGGATCAAACGAAGAGTCCGTGATAACCGGACCATAATACAGTTTCTTGATACCCACGGCCATAATCTTCTCGTTAGCCATATCTTATCTCATTTTAAAATTAGCAACCTTAATAAATAATCTCACGTTAACGAAGTAAGAGTCCGTATCCGGGTCTTCCTCCGTGGACAAGTCCTCTATCGAGTATTTTCCCCTATTACCGCCGTACTCGAAATAGCAAGACAAGAAATTTCTCTCCGCTATCTGTTGAAGCTCGTTCAGCCTTGTATTATTGGGCGTCTTGTAGCCCATGGACTCCAAGCAAGGCACTAGGATATTGATATTAGCATATCCCATGCTCCAAGGCGTATTGGACATCGTCCCCATGTGGACAACAATCCTTTCCGGAACCTTGCCCTTTTTATAGGGGGGATGCCTGTCCTTATATACAGGTATGCCGTAATAGACCTCCTTGAGCTTACGGTAAAGCAAATCCTTTATATCCTCGGTGGACATCATGGTTTAAGCAATTCTTTTATCTCTATCATAGCGCTATCCATAACGTCCAGCCCCTTGGCATTGACATAGCTAGCGTACCCCATACCGGCTACAACCACCATCGTATAACCATTCTTGGCAGAAGTTGCCAGTTCCGTAGCTAGCTTACGTCCCTCCTCGCTACCCAACGTTCCATCTCCGCTAGGCCCATTAGCCCAGAAATCGACATCCTTACCCTCTTTGGTGGTAAACTTAGCTCTTTGCATGTTAGGTCCGAACCCCGCAACTTTCTTGAAACCGCCCTCCCTTATAACCTTGCCGTTATAGGCTAGCACATAGCCTATCGAGCTTCTAAGGTTTCCAGTCCTATTCACGTATTGACCGCTTTTGACAGCCTTTTGGATAGCGGCCTCACCCGTTTGGACAAGTTTATTTATCACCTTATCGTCCAAGGATTTCAATTCCTGTTCCAAATCAGACAAATCAAACCTGACCTTTATATCCATATCTCTGAATAGTTTAGGAAGTTACACATAAGAGGCTTCAAAACCTCGCCTTCACCACGTATATTACCATCTTGATCCAAGACCCGGACCATAGTGCCTATAGGAATAAGATGTTTTCCCTTAATGACAACATGATAATCATAGACACGCATTTCACCGCCTACTCCAATCAGCTTACCGGCTCCGTTATCATCGCACCTACATGTTGACACTAGCTCCCAACATTCCGATCCCGATCCTTCCACAGGATCGCCATTATCGTCAATATCGGGTTCCTTGACAACTTTTCGTTCTAATATGTGAGGAGCGTATATCATAGCAATCTAACCGTAGCCTTTTCATTTAACTCGTCCTTTATCCCATTCTTTTTGCAAAGGAAGGAATAGTAAGATTTAACACCATTGATATCCCAAGCCATAGAGAACCCGCTTTCATTGACAGACGTAGCTCTCAATAGTAAAGATGGAATAAACCTAGCGATCGCCACAGAAACTCTAACATGGCAATCCTTGCACATCTCATCCTCTCCACTGACCTCAGCATTCAAACATATGTCCAAAAGGTCAGCTTCCGATAAATCGATACCGAAAGCTTGGAACCTTTGTCTTATGTAGTCATTTACCGTCATACAGCGTTCATTGTATCTAAGTCAATGATCACGATCTTATTTGGAGATGTATACTCCGGAATCCATTCCGCTCCGTATTCCATAAATCGACCCTCATCTGTACGGACATTAGAGATATACATACCTCCCTCTGAACGGGTATAGCTTTTGCCCGGCACAGGATCGGTTATTTCATATGGAGTATGCCATCTCATCTTGCCTTGCTTCGGTGTCGTGAACAGTGATATGCGGTTATCCTTAAACACTTGCTTGAAGCCTCCATCCGGTAATTCCACCAAATCTTCATTAATAACGATAGAAGGAAGCCCCAAACCTTGGAAGATAGTCGTGGCCATCTCGCTGGACATCAATCCAGAGGATAGTTGTACTTCTTTTTGGGCGAAGGATTGCTTATAAAATTCACCGAAATCGGACGATCCTACGATAGAATTAATGAATGTCTTCCGTGACATCTCCATAGATAGGAAAACTCCAAATTTAGTTCTCAACTCCACGACCTGATCCATAAGGTACTTTACGAAATGAGACTTATCCGAGGTTTGAGGAGTTATTTTATGAACAGGCAAAACCATGTCCAACAACTCTATTCCTTGAGGATTATCATCGACTTTTACGGAAGCCTTTCCGTCGGAGCGCAAATCACCATCCACGATATCCATGCGCTTATGAGGAGCAAGGAGAATCTGTCTCATATCATCCACAATATAAGCGATAATATCGTCCAATACGGTTCGCTGATCTTGCGTTCTTGAGGTATTGAATTTGGTAATAAGCTCTTGTAGCATATCCAAACGATCATTATCCATCTGATAACGATCTCCTAAATAAGCAACCTCCCCATACCCTGATCCAAGGGATTTACGCTCTCTCAATGGCTTATTTGAGTTCCGATCAATAATAGAACCCGCAGTAACGCCTGTTACCGTACCTAGATAGGTCTTAAACACCCTAGATTTAGTCTCCTCAAAATCAAGATGTTTTTTCCAGAAAATAGTATCTAGGCGAAGCGCTTGCACCCTGTCAATGACCGCCTTTACAATATTAGGGTCATTCAATAATGTTTGAATTGTCAAATACATAAATCCTCCTTCCTTAATACGTGAACATAAATCTATCGCCCAATGACTCCTTGTCTTTATCCGAGATAGGGACAATCAGTCGGGTAGGCCTAATCTCATAGGCTTGTCCCACGGCTGTGATAGTGGCCCCATCCTCAACTTTCGTCCAAGCGTAATTCAGTGCCATAGCCATGGCCTTAGGAGTTTTTCCAGCAGCGGATGAAGCCTCAAACAACACCGCATCTTTTTTAGCCGCCAATGTGGGTGAGGCCGCCAATGTTATCGTGTCATATTCCAGTCCCGACTTATCAATAGCCTCTACGGTACCACCATTAGTTCCATTTCCCAAATGCATTCCTACGTAAGCCAATGAATTCTTATTTATTTTCAAAGAAGTTCCACCAGCTATAATTTCTTCGGCTACTGTCACGTTAATGACAACTTTTGCCGTTCTAGTTTTAAAATCTAGTACCAAGGGGGTACAAGGAGGAATATTCTTAACCCCCGATAGGTTAGATATATCCAAATTAAAACCGCCAGAATATCGATATACCGTATCATAACGGCACATCTCCGGCATATTAGGCTCAATCGGATTTAAATCATACTTAACACCTGCCGACATAATTTTATACCTTAAAATTTAACTTTGTTTCTTTATCTCTTCTGTACCTTTATTGATAAGATTCGCAATATCGTCAGAGTTCTTCTCTTCAGAGACACCGATCTCCGGAGATATTACGCCCGCTAATCCTGCATTGACAAATGTCTGCTTAGCGTCTTTCATAAAAATATCCAAGTCTGCATCTTGTGCGACTTTCAATATAGGGATGAGCGTTTCGGGAATGCCATACTCCTTAGCCTTAGCAAGAACTTGCTCTTGACGTGTAGCCTGAACTTTTTCCGCCTCAAGCTGAGTAAGCTTATCGGACAGGGGTTTTACAGCAGCATTTACCGCTTCAACCACCAATCTTGCGAGATCAGGCTTTTCATCTGTTTTTTCTTCTGGCTTAACTCCCGTTTTATTGCCCTTAGCTTTCAGCTCATCCAGTTCTTTCTTATAGTCCGAACCCTCTTTTCGTACTCTATCGAAATTCTGCTGGAAAGCCCTTAAAGCTGCTTCCTGCCCCTGAATAACAGTTGCGAGGTTCTCATCATTTACAAGCCCAGTTGCTGCCAAAGACTCAGCATACCCCTGAAGCACCTCTTCGCTTACACCATACTTCGAGGAAAAAGTTTGTTTTAAGCTCTGAAAAATCTTTTCTTTCATACCGTATGAATTTTGTTTAAAATCTTTGGGATAAAAGTAGCTGGAGTATATAATAGAATAAAATACCGAGAGGCATGGTATACAACAATGAGTTCATTGTTGTAAATTAATGATCATCATCACCATCACCGCTATTCTCTTCCTCTATTTCTTTAAGTACCTCATCCACCCTTTCCGCATTACCGGCAAATAAAATACCTTCTCTCCTACTCCAGATCTTTCCGTTTATCGCATTAGTAGCCGTATAAACCCTCTCATCTATATCATCGATCATATACGGAACCAGATCAACATCTATGTCTATTGTTTGTGACGCTTTCATAAATTGACTGGGATTGATATCTCCCATTGCTGATACTAAAAAATTAACCCTTCTCTGGAAAAACTCCCCTATTATCTCCGCATGGTTCGAAACCGCCATATGAGCTCCCATAAAGATATATCTAAAAGCCTTTCCTGATACGGCATTGCCTATACCTTTCAACTCTTGGGGAGAAATACGAGGTGTATTGGTCATATCATAGGCTCTATTAGTCAGTCCCTCAAGCTCTAGACGAACAGTGTCCGGGACTTGATTCCATGTTAAATATTGAGCGTTAGCCCCCGGTCCAGTAAGTTGAATCATACGATTCTTCCTCTTCCCAGAGAAGTTTTCTATGTCTCCGAACAACATCAAGTAAGGGAAGAAATGATAGTCTATACAATCGGCGTAATTAGATAAAACCTTCTCTATTCTCACACGCAATGGCTTGATCTTATGGCAGTAATTTTCAGAACGATAGCAATACATTACCGGAAGTTTTGAGAATAGATGTCTAAAGGATGATTCCCTCTTCTCTTGCCATGCATCACTATTCTCCCATTGATATACATGAGTGGATGTTATCGTCTGGAAACATATTATCTCATTATCATCCAAATCCTTTTTTTTATACTCTCTTGAGAAAGCGACCAAATCGTTTGAATCATCAAAAAATGGATATAATTTATCTCCTCTGAAAGGAGACCATATAACACTCCTCAATTTATAAGAAGGAAATACGTTCCCTGAAAAAACCATCTTGATCTTATTCCTTAGCTTAGTCCAAAATGAATCGTCTTCCACGACATACCAATATTCCGCACATTCTTGTTCCGACAGCCAAGATCGCACCTCCCGTTTGTTTTGATACTTGATCTTGTTTTTCTTCAAGGTCTGCTGAATAGCCGCAAAAAGTGCCTTTTCCGCATCGTTAGAAGGGGCACAGTCCATTTTAGGCTCTATTCCTACGGTAAACGCCGTTTGAATATTTGTTATATCCTGCTCAAGAGGAATAGATATACGATTACAAGGCTCAGTATGTTTCTTGGCTGGAATTTCCATATATTCACCGGTGTCGTGATTATAAGCTTTTCCCTCTTTCTCATCCACGATTTCTATATCCGGGTATTTCTCTTTATCCGTTATAATCTCATGCAGATCTGGATTCCAGTCGGCCATATTCTCTCTATTGTCGGGGAGAGGGGTTCTTCTCCCTTTCTTTAAATACTCGATCTTCTGATCTATATCTTCTAACGCTAAAATCTCTTCAAGTGTCATAATTTTACGTTTTAATGTCCAAATATTCCGGAATAATCCCTAGGCTTTAAAACACGCCCCAAAAGACAACCCAATACATAATATCTAATGGCATCCATCAAATGATTATATTCATCTACCGGCTCATTGATGTAGTTCCCATCCTTATCTTTGTCCCAAACATATTTCCGAAGTTCAGTAATAAGATTGTAAGAGCGTTCTGTTACAAAGAACTCCATGTCTTTAATCTTATCAATACCCGCTTTGATTGAGCCGGGAAACTTATCTACCGGATAGATATTCACGCCTCTGTTCTTTATCTCTTGAATCAAGCGAGGATCTTGCGAATCGGCAAAAACTTTCATAGAGAAAGGCTTTAGCCTGTTGGCAATAGCTGACGAAAGCATATCCGTTTCATAGAAAAGTTCATCAACATACAAACGGTTATCAATGATGCCACATCTTACAGCAGCGGAAGGATCATTAGTAAATCCGAAGTCCTGCCCTATTCCTACCTTTTTGCATTCCCGTGGGAACTCTTTCACAATACCCCATTTCTTAAATACTGCACCTTCCGCAACATCAGCCCATCTACCGATAACCACATGAGCATATTTATCTGGATTATCCTCTTTCATTCGTCTCACCTCTCCAAGAAATTGGGGCGATAAGTTATCAATATTATCCAAATAGGTCGTATGTATATGTAATACATTTGGATGAGTAGATATCTGCACCTGCACACCGTCTATCTCCACCAGCTTATGAGTATTCTCAATATACTTCTTATAGATAAAATGATTGGAATCTGTGGGATTCATTATTATGATAATCCGGTTCTGAATCCCCTTTTGGCGTATGGACAACATTATTTTGTCGAAGTCGGATTCTGAAGTCCATTCCTCCGCCTCATCACACACAAAGGTCGTAAGCCCTTTAATTGATTTGAGCCGTGCCGTCTGATTTCCGGACGATGTTTTTATTCCACGAAAGAGGATTTTGCTATCTGAGTAATTATTGATGATATCCTTATTAGTTATATCAAAAAACTCATCCGTTCCCTCCAACTCAATCTTCTCCTGCAACTCCGGAATCACTGACATGGAAGCGGCAACCATCGTATAACGACAAAATAAGATTATATGCCCAGACTCAAAAGATAGTCGCTCTATAAAAGTAGAGGCATTAAAACTTTTTCCACTGCCCCTACCTCCCGTTATAAGAATGATAAATTTATCAGCATCCTCATACAAGGGCTTGTAAGGTAATTGGGGTTTTATGTTAAATACCGGGACCATTCCTAAAAAGATTTAATCCACTCAGATATTTTCTTGCTACCCTTCTCATTCGTTCCCTGATCATCTTGTTTATCGGATAATCCAAGTTTCCTAGCGATAATATTTGCGTTAAACGCTCCCACTACCGCACCTTCGAATTGTTGAGTCTCAATTACGCTCTCTATACGCGATATGACCGTAGAAAAATCTCTATGGTTCTTAGCCTTAAATTGCCTCCAATACGCCTCGTTAGCGTCACAGTAAAGCATAAACCCGCTTAAACTATAAGGCCTTTGCGTCGGGGTCTCCTCCTTTTCCTTGGTCTTGCCTTTGGTCTTATTCTTAACTACCTTCCAAGGATGCTTATCACACCATTCAAAATATTCACATGCAGATTCCCATAGCAACTCAGGCGTGGCAAATAACTTGTCACGCCCATGCTTGTTCCTTAGTTTCCAAAACTGATTTCCTCTTGGTGCCGCACACATATCTCAATATTTTGTTATCCAAAGATATATATGACCAATAGCACATCATAAATAAAGATTTATTTATTCACAACATCACCCAAGTTGTTGTGTTTTATTTTCTAGATATTTTCCCAAACGTAATATTATCTCCTTATATATCCTTTCAACGTCTTGACGAAAATATTTATAGAGTTGATAGGAAAATACTAAATTGTTAGTGTTGTTGGATACTACCGATTTTTCCTTTATAGGAAATACCTCAGCTAGTTTTTCCCTTAAACCAGCCCTCATTTTTCCACCAGCTAAGGTTGTAGGTGAATAAAGATATAAGATTATGAAAATGAATTTTTTCCTTTGGGAGACATTCCCTTTTGGAAGTTCTTTACCATCAAGGGCTATCTCCTTGAACCACTCATATAGGGTATCGATCATGCCCAAGTCGGTTAACACAGGTTTAGCGATCTCCGATTCACGCTCAGAGAGTCTGTACTTTTGCTCACGAATGGATTTGAGCTCAAAAATATTTGAAAACATATTTTCGTAACTTTAAGTTACGCACCTGTCCCGCAAATATAATGAATAATATACATGACGGCTACACTGTATCCATAAAATATGTTATTGATCATAATTGGGAGTTGAGAAGGAAAAACGTTATATTTGTCACGATGGAGAATTAAGACATCAAAAATCCTATAAAAAACGCCTTTTACGTGTATTTTTACGTGTAACAACAAAAATAGCCTTGACAATCAGTAGATTACCAAGGCTATTGTGGAGATGGAGAGATTCGAACTCTCGTCCAAACGAGGAATTAATTTGCTTTCTACATGTTTATCTTCGCCTTCATTGTCGGGGAAGAGCAAGACCGAAGCCACCCACTCATCCCTTATCCTCTAAAGTTTCGCCTGAGACCCGAGGCTTATCTCAAACTATCTCCGATATTGCTGCACCACCTGATCGGAACGCTTCGGAGCCACAGCATCCGGGTGATGTCACGTCCCCGCAACTTTTGCAGGGATTAAGCTTGAATCTACTATACTTCGATTAAGCAGCGAGAGCGTAATTATTTTCGCCAGTTAATTGTTCGTTGTCTGAGATTTAAGTGCAAGCCAACCACGCACTACATGCTTACAAACCACTTCTACCCGCTGTCAAAACCGGTCATCCCCATGGTTTTGTAACTAATTAAAAATCAAAAGAAAGCGAACACATTTTCCGTTATAGGTAACAAACTGGTAACAAAATCAAAGAATTTCATTCTTCAAATGATCGCTTTCTTTGGTACAAAGATAGGAATTATTCTCAATAATACAAAAGACACACATAAATCAACATATGATGCTAAGCGATTACGTAACTATAGCCTATACAATCAAACACCAAAAGAAAAACAAAGGGGGGTAAAGGACTCTCGCCGCCGTCCACAGGTACAGGGCCTCCCCCTGACAATCGAACCCCAGTTATCTACCACACTCCATATTCTATGCATGCCGTACCCTTCTGGGGATCTATACGCATTGTGAAGAAGGTTCCATCTTCCGAAATCTCATTAAAGTAAAAACTACCGTCCTCCGACATGCTCCAATGAGCCGGGGGATTCGTCTTCATCCACCAATAGAATCTCTCCGTTTCACGACCCGGTTCAAACTTAATATCTATCCGATCAATATAGTCCAAAGTGAACGACTTTTTTCCATAGGTGCGATCTATAACCTCGTACGCTGGCAATCCTACACCTACCTTGTATGAGATCTCCATACGGCTCCCATACGGCTTATTGACGATATCTGATACAAACGAGCAAACATATATTAAGCTAATAAGAGAGATAGGGGATAACAGCGCATAAGAACACCTTCTCCAACTCGCCCACCGCCATTTCCGCTCAATCCACACGTACAAAGGCGGACAACATACCCATGAGACCCAAGTAGCCAACCAAAGGCAAAAAGACTTAAATGTCCATCGCTCCGGCCTTGCCCAAAATAGAAGGATTATGAAGGCCGGTAATCCAACCACCCCACCAACAATACAAACGAATAAGAAGGTTAAAAAATCTTCCATATCTCCTTTTTTACCGATTATAGGTCGTTCTTGAATATAGTAGGATTCAATTCAACCGGGGATCTCCACTCTATTCGATAGTCCTCCCATAAAAAACGTTTCATCATTTGCCAATACTCGAAACATGAGACCGGGGTACGAAACCAGCTACCAGAATCAAATCTTTTATCAGAGAAGTAAGATCGTAGCTTTTCCTCCAACTCCTTCTCTATGGATAAATAGGCTTCTGATTCCTCAACCGGATCATGTATTAAACCCGTGATCTGAGGTTTACAATCCCAGCTACAAGAAGCACGACCAAAGCATTTACTTGTTTTCATACCAAACTAATATCCATCATCAACTCTTTTTTCTTCACATGTTTTCATCACCATAAATATGTTACTGAGCCACGCAAGGATCTAGGCCTTTAGGCGTACCATTCAAGATATTAGAGACCTCACGACAGCCGCAATCACACACACCGATATCAGAACAATTCGCGCAATAAGCCGGATGATAGTCGCTTTGAGCAAACAGATTCCAATACGCATTGTCTGTTATCATTTCCCCCTCTAAAACATGCCCGACAATCCTTGGGGAATGATTACACGTCCGGATCTGTCCGCTTGGATCTATCGCAAAGAATCCCTTGGCGGCAGCGCATTGAGTCCCAATCCCCAGGTAACGATATTTATTGATATCCTTGATGAGGCACCTCGGGAACTCCGTCCCTACATATCCATAACATTTCCTATACGATAAGACCTCTTCCGCCGTATCAAGCATTCCATTCAATTGCTCCCTGCTCAACTCAAGCTTTTGGCGATACAGCAAACCTCGTCCCCCGGGTAAAAAACGGTTTAACAAGACTGATGAGGCCCCATTCAATAACCCTAAAGCTATCGTTTCGAATAACTCGTCATAATTTATTCTTGTCACCGTAATATTAACCGTCGTTCTAAGCCTTAATCTTTTCGCCTCCCTGAACCAACCCAATACTCCATCCGCATTATCAACCCCGGTATGATCCTTAAACGTAGCATACCCCGGTAAACTCATCGCTAAGTTCACATGGTAACGTTGGAAAAGCCGAAGATACTCATTCGTCATGAAACGTCCATTTGAGATCAAGGTAATCCCCGGATACTTGTTTCTCTTGCCACTCTGTATATGGATGTACTCAAGTATTTGAGGTAGGCAATCCTTTAGCAAGGCCTCACCTCCGGAGATAGAGAAAACCTCCACGCCCTTGTCATACAATCTGTCCACCACCTCTTTCCACGCTTGTAAATCCAGTTCCTCACCTTTGGGATATTTCCCCTCGGGAGCATACCAAGGACAGGAACAAAAGAGACATCGGTGATTACATTGGTATGTAACCTCCAACACCGCATTTCTTGGCAATCTTATAACCTGATTCCCCATGATTCTATGCCTACTATTTTCTTCAAGAAATCCAAATGTTCCACAAAACGTATACAACTGTCATCCTTGGGATAAGAGAACTCCCTATCTAACCGTCCCTCCATGTATCCTTTCCTAGAATCTTTAGGATGAAAATCTATTTTTCCCATACTATCCTTAAGATATTGAATAAGATAAAGTGCATCTTTTAAATCTCCCAATGATATGTAATCATGGCTCATTCTTACTTTCTCCCACAGAGCAAGGAAAGCTTTAAGCTCTTCTATTGAGGCCGGTATCATATTATATTTATCACTTCCAGAAATATATACAAAAAGATACATGTCAACCCCCGTTTGACAGCAAGCGGAACATAACATCATCGCCATTATATGACATTTATCGGTCCAGCCTCCTAACTCAATATTTATCAACTCTATAGTATCTTTTATATAATCAAAATCTATCTGATTCAGATGCTCCATGCTCACCATTTCTTTCCAGCATTTAGGGCATAACCAGATACCTGTCATTTCCTCTATAACGAGCAGGTCCTCTATGATAAACTCATCGTACCCATACTCTCCTTTAAGAAAAGCTAAAACTATCCTAAGTTTCTCAATAGAGGCCAATGCCACATGATACGTTTGCATACCCTTAAAGCGAATATAGAATAGTAAATCAATCCCTGTCGCTTTTTTCTCTCTCTGACTGCAAACAGAGCACACCCTTCTCACCTTCACGTCATACCCTAAATCTACCATCTCATAAATGATCTCTTGCATAATCTCAATATCATGCTCGTATTCATATCCATAGGTCTGAACTTTTACCTCCCGACCACATTTAGGACATATGAAAGAATAAAGCATATCTGGTGCGGCCGGGCTGTAGCACATGGCTCCCTCAGATCTTCTTGTCTCTATTATTGAACCAATGTCATCCCCCGCCATTTGTTTCAAGCGGACAATAAGGTTTTCACGTTCCAGACTTGGTTGTTCCTTCAATTCCTTCTCATGCTCATGCAGTATTGTTTCCAGCCACTCTCCACCGTTATCGACCTCTGGGGTTTCTGCTAGCTTACGCCGCCATTCCCTATAATCTCTTTCTCTTTCATCTTCACTTTTATATTCGATATACATTATTCCATGTTTTTAGATTGTTAATAAAAGAAATAAGACATATGTAAACTCTCACCTCAAAGTACCAAAGAGAAAATGGGGGCTGGTGTCCCCGCCGCCGCCTTCCGCATCCACTCGCAGCCTCCTCCTTTGGTGCCGCCCCGATCCACGCCAAATAAAGCCATTCGTACCCCAAATACCCCCTAAAGATCATCCTTGAATATAGTAGGATTCAATTCAAACGGGGATCTCCACTCTATTCGATAGTCCTCCCATAAAAAACGTTTCATCACTTGCCAATACTCGAAACATGAGACCGGGGTACGAAACCAGCTACCAGAATCAAATCTTTTATCAGAGAAGTAAGATCGTAGCTTTTCCTCCAACTCCTTCTCTATGGATAAATAGGCTTCTGATTCCTCAACCGGATCATGTATTAAACCCGTGATCTGAGGTTTACAATCCCAGCTACAAAAAGCATGATCAAAACATTTATTAGTTTTTCTGATATCACTCTTCATATTCAATATATATTGATATAGCGTATCAATTGTTTTTGCTTATATCCCACTATTAAACAAGGTATTAAACTATTGAATAATAATTTAATACCTTGTTCAATATATACCACAACAATGTATTTTCTTAGAGTTATTTATAAACGTATTCTGCAGAATGTTGACCATCCGTGAAGAAAAAGTAATTTTCACGCCATACATAAATAGACCTAAGATCATCCGCATCAACACAAGTATAATAAACTTTACCATCTCTCATAGCCTTATGTATGCCTTTAACATTATAGGACTGTTTATCTCCATCCATATTTACGATAAAAATCCCCATACCTGCAATTTTACCTGGAGTAAATGAGATACTTACATCAGCTTTGTAAACATAGCTATTTTCTTGTCCATTAGTATACATTTCAACCTCATTGCAATAAATGCTAAAAGTTTTCATTCCATTCATTTCCAATGTTTTATCTTGAGCATAGACAGCTAAAGACAATATCAAGAACATCAATATTGATATATTTTTCATTTTAAGAACATGATTTTACAAGTAAAACAATAATAATTATAGTTATTACAGTAGGAGCTATAGACAAAAGAAAATAAGCTCCTGCAGCTGCACCAGCCTTAGCATTTTCTTCCGCATCCTCTCCTTTAGGAGTAGCTATATAGCTTAAAAAAGCGAATATTGCAATAACACCGACTATAATCGAAATAATAGTACCCATTACAATTCCCTCCCTGTTTATACATAAAAACTAGCAGTATCAAAACCTTTCGCTTTCAACATATCGATAATATTCGATAATGGCAGGTTATTCACAATACAATTTTTGATCTCTCTTTTTACCGCAGTTTTTCCAAAAAAGCCCAATTTACCCCAAAATGAGATACACTCAATAGACCTATCCGTATAAATATCGATATACGTCATACCAAGAGCATCATAATGTCTAATTCGAATATCCATACACATACCATATATAAATCCTCCCTGTCCCCTTCGTTCGGTGGTTTCTAAATAAAAGAAGCGTGGGGACTATTGGATACTACTGCATTGAGGCCTTGGACTGCCCTTCGCACAATAATAAACAATAGCCCCACGCCTTATAAGTACATATAATTTGCCCATCTATAGATAGGTAAGTATACGACAACAAAGACGTAGGAGCATTTTGTCCATTATCCTGTGCGAATGAAAGTGTCCAAGTTTCAATGCAAGATAATATCTTAACGCTTCTACGTTATTTTCAATACACCGCAAATGTATTACATATAAAACAAAGGGCAAAGAAAATCGTAGAGAATCTTATTTAAAGCTACTCACAAAACATTTCAAGAAAACACATGAGGATATAGGGGCGGGGTTATATAGCCTAAAACGGGCTTAAAAACGCCTTATACGCCAACATGCACTATCGTATAGCAGTTTGCCGAAAAGTACGAGATTGGTAACTTGGTTGATAGTGATCGTATTAAAAATGAGAGAGGCGAAAGATACCACCTCCTCGGAAATATCCCCCACCTCTCTAAATTTATTTGATATACCCCCCAATAAAGGGTTATTTTCTAAACAATACATTGAGTTATTTACAGAGCAACCGTTCTATCTTATCCTTAAGCGGAAATAGATCTGTTTGAATGGTTCCCCAC
>OGCM01000756.1_pt1 | contig 46944 bp, 44 predicted proteins | sample 1570151 | NCBI WGS metagenome assembly OGCM01 (sample SAMEA4370582, study PRJEB24528) | human gut metagenome
AATAAATATTGTTATGCAGGGCGCATCCGAAAGGGTGCGCCCTATTTTTATCACTTGCAATGAGCCATTAAGGGCAATAAAAGAGCCATTGCTCATGTCCCTCTTGGCTTATTGCATTTTATTGAAAATAATGATAATATGAAAGTGAAGTTAAAAACGTGAGTAATTAAAAAAAGAAAGGAGAATTATGAAGATGAAGAAAAGTCTTGTATTTGGAATATTATTATCTATATGTATGACAATTCCAATCATGGCAGATACTTCAAATAGTGGTATAGTTATTGAACCAATATCGTCATTGCAGGAACAATTAGAAGAAATGACAGAAGAACAGAAAGTAATTGCAATTGAAAAATATTACAGTGTGGAAGATGAAAAGATCGTTGAAACTAGAGCGTCGAGGCAATCTTATTTGCCCAATATAGAAATATCAGATGTGGCAGAGGAAAGTAAAAATGTAGATGGAAATGAGACATTTTTATTATATGAAGATCAATGTATACAGGATGCAAATCCGTGGAATGAAGAAAGCAAAGTGAAAGAACTTCCAGTATATTATAATGCATCATGTTATGGGGAAGATGAAAAAGTAGATAATTTTAATGAAGATGAGTTAAAAGAACAATTAAAAGATATGGCAGAAAAATTCGGAATTAAATATGAAGATAGTAAAGTGAAAAAACAAGGGGGATTAGATCAGGAAATTTTGGAATGGATTCAAGAAAAAGAGGGAGGCATAGCAAACGAGTATTTATATTTTAATGAGTGTTCGATATCAGAGAAAGGTATTCAGGTAATTGTAAAAGATAATAAAGATACTGTAATCATTTTTTCACCATCCTTAGTATTGGAAAAATGTCAAAAAGAAAACGAGTATGACCAAATAGTTTTGATTGCAAAGCAGTTACAAGAGATGTTTCCGAAAATTTGTGGAGTGGATAAATATCAGTATGATATAAATGGTGGGGATTATACTATAGACGGAAGGCAAAAATGGAGAATTGCCTTCGTGTTAAAAAAAGAGTCAGTGGAAGAAAAGAACATAATTAATTATAATTTTCATCGTATAGAGGTTTCTTTAGATGAGAATAATAACGTGTATTCTATAACTATTCATAATGAAAATTTAAATAATAAAATAGGCGATTATCCCATAATAACAGTTGAGGAAGCGAAAAATCGACTTTTGGAACAACGGTATTGGACGAGTGCTACATACCCACCAAATCAGGATAATATTTCTAAAATCGAGCTTATTTATAAAACAAGCAATTATCACAAATATTTTGCCCCATATTATTGTTTTTGGGTTTCTAACGGTGAAAAAATGCAAAATGGTCTAGAAATATATTCAGCGTTTTATATATCGGCAATCGAAGAAAAATATTTAAGATAAATAGTATTGAATTTACGATGATTGTCAAATTAGTTTGTATGATTGGAAAATTCCTTCCGGTAATACCGGATTTTTGTGGAAAGCTTGAAATAGCACGGATATCAATACCAATCGCCATTTTAATATGGGTTATGATATATCCGATGATGCTGAAAGTAGATTTTCAGAGCGTGAAGCAGGTTGGGAAGAATCCCAAAGGGTTGTTTGTTACATGGATTGTGAATTGGCTTGCGAAGCCGTTTACAAAAATCGGGCGGGAAAGCCAAGAAACTTTTTGTAATTATCGGACAATGATGTCGAATTTTGTCGAAATGTTGTACAGGCAACTGCCCATTTTTTGTTTGTATTTTTTGTACTGTATGCTATACTATATATAACAATACTGAACATATATTTGTATTTGCAAGCAAAGGAGGGTATACATGCATACGGTACAGCTTTTATTAAAACCATCAAAATATGAACGCTATGAAATCGACCGCCGTTTTCGGGCACTGGCGCATCTACATAATGTATGTGTGAAGCATGCCCGTAAGTGTATGGTTTGCCTTCAGTATGATAAAGACTATGCAGCGCTGCGACAGCAATACCTGGAATTATCTAAAAAACTGTCGAAAAAAGAAGAACTGTCAAAGGAAGATAAGGCAGAAAAGAAAGCTTTATCTGCACAGCTGGCAGAAAGACGCAGTGCGTATGGTTTATCAAAATCAGCTCTTGAATGTTATCTGAAGGTATGTGGAAAACAGTTTTCCAAGCTCCTTTCCTCTCAGCAGGTGCAGACAGAAGCAGATCGTGTATGGTGTGGTGTCGAGAAGTGCCTGTTTGGAAACGGAAAGGCACTTCGCTTTAAGCGTTTCATGGATTTTGATACGATTGGGGGAAAATCCAATAAGAATGGTGCCTGTTTTGATTCAGAGGCCATGATGGTTTCCTGGGTTGGTCTTTTGTTGAAATGCTTCCTTCCAAAATCAGCTTCCAGCCGCAGCTATGTAGAGGAATCCCTGAAAGGAACTGTCTGCTATTGCAATATCAAGCGAAAGATGTTTTCCAGCGGATGGCGATACTATGCAGAGATTATTCTGAAGGAAGATGCACCTGCAAGAAAACGTCCCATTGGTACATCCACAATGGGCATTGATCCGGGTGTATCAACAGTAGCAGGTGTTTCAGAAACCGCCTGTGTGCTGGAGGAACTTGCACCAAAAGCAATTCGATATGAAAAAAAGATTCAGGCGCTTTCCCAAAGCATGGACCGCTCCAGACGAATCAGCAACCCGGATAAATACAATGAGGATGGAACGATCAAACGCTCCAATCATGAACCCTGGAGGCACTCAGAGAACTATCTGAAAATGAGCCGAATGTTAAAGACTCTTCACCGAAAGAGACATGATTATATCGTGGGAAGCCACAGACAGCTTTGTAATAAACTGCTGCTTGATTCTAAGTACTTTCTGGTTGAGAAGATGCAGTTTCAGGCACTTCAAAAAAGGGCAAAGGAAACAAAACGTCAGGAAGCAGTGTCCGAAGTTCGGCAGAAAAATGGCGGCATCAAACTGATTCAGAAGTTTAAACGCAAAAAGCGATTCGGAAAATCTATTAGTCGTCGTGCACCGGCAAGGTTTCTGCTGGAATTAAAGCAGAAGGCAGAAGCAGTTGGAGGAGGTTATGCAGAAGTCGATACAAAGGAGTTTAAGGCAAGTCAGTATAATCATGTAACTGGAAACTATGAAAAGATTTCTCTGTCGCAAAGAGAAAAACAGATCGGAGGAAGAATAATACAAAGAGATTTGTATTCTGCATTCTTAATTTACAATGCAGATCCGGAATTGAAACATCCGGATATAGAAAAATGTAAGTATGAATTTAAAAAATTCGCAGATAAACATGATCAGTTAATTCTGAGTATGAAGAAAAACGGACTGTCCATGCGGCAGTGCTTTGGATTTTAAATTAAAAAAGGCTCCGACATAAGTCTTTTGCTGAGAAAGTAGTATATGTCGTATGAAATCTCATCAGCATAAATCCTGAACACAGTGGCTATAATTCAGTCTATAAGACTGAATGATGCTGCCGGAACTAGTTAAGGAATCCCACAGTTTTAACCGTGGGAGTATGTCAAAAATAGTTTATTTGATGATTTCTTTGATTTTCCATATGTTGATGACAAGAAGGCAGAGAGAAAGCTGTATGGTCACAACGCAGCAAACCTGATGAAGACTGATATTCAGGAATATGATGACGGCTATCAGTTAGAGATTGATCTTCCAGGCTTCAAGAAAGATGAAGTACATGCAGAGTTAAAGGATGGTTATCTGGTAGTCAGTGCTGAGAAGGGTCTTGACGAGGACGAGCAGGATAAGAAGACTGGTAAGTATTTAAGAAGAGAGCGTTATGCAGGATCATGCCAGAGAAGTTTCTATGTTGGAAAGGATATCACCGAAGAGGATATCAAGGCACAGTTCCAGCATGGTATGCTGACACTGTTTGTTCCGAAGAAAGAAGCAAAGCCAGTTGTAGAAGAGAAGAAACACATTACAATTGAATAAATATTGTTATACAGGGCGCATCCGAAAGGGTGCGCCCTATTTTTATAACTAAAACCAGTGAAGTAACGGAGCCATCAGGGACAATAAAAGAGCCATTGCCCCTGTCACCCAACTGTAATGATAAATAGTATCAGTGAGACAAAATTTAGTTGCGAAACAGGATAAAAGTGATATACTGAAAGCATAAGAAAAGAAACCGTGTGAAATTACAGTTTTGTTTTCACACGGTTTTTTTAAAAGATTGGGTTAGATAAAACTAATACATGATAGTGATGAATATGGATTCAAGGCAAAAAAATGCAGTGATTGGAGGAAGGGCATGAAAAACGAAGAATACAAAAAATTGTCAATTAGTGAATTTACAAAAGCAGCTGGAAGATATGAAAGTAACCATGCTGGCATTTACGAAATGTGTAAGAAGGATTATCCGGATATTCTGGCAGAGCTAGAGAAGGAGTCGTTCAGAAATTTATTGGATGCGGGTTGTGGACCTGCTCCAATGATTTCTTTATTATCAGAAAAATACCCAGACCGACATTATACAGGACTGGATCTGACGCCAGCCATGATTGAACAGGCAAAAAAGAAAAATATTCCAAATGCAACATTTGTTGTAGGAGACTGTGAGAACTTTCCATTTGAAAACAATTCATTTGATGCAATTATTTGTTCTATGAGTTTCCATCATTATCCAAATCCACAGGCATTTTTTGACAGTGTAAAAAGATGTCTTCGTCCAAATGGAAGACTGATTCTGAGAGATGTGACAAGTGATAATAAAGTATTGGTATGGCTGATGAATACATTGGAAATGCCTCTGGCAAATATATGTGGACACGGAGATGTCCGAGTGCCAACAAGAGATGTGGTTATGAAATGTTGCAGAAAAGCAGGGCTAAAAGTGGAAAGATTTGAAATCCGCAAAGGTATGAGGATGCATTGCGTTGTAAGAAAACCTATTGGAAAGGGCGATAGATAATGAAGAAAAAACATTTTGATGTGGGAACAGATGGATTTTATGGTGCATACTGGAAATGTAAATCAGATTCAGACTGTGCAATGATTGCCATGATCGGAGATGATTCAGAGGATTATCTGGCGCGTACATCTGTGAAATGGCTACATAAACTCGGTGTTAATGTGATGACGATGTCACCTGGAAAAAAGGATTATGGACATCATAATTATCCATTGGAACGTATAGAGAAAGCAATCAATTGGTTAAAAGCACATGGTGATCAGAAGATAGGAATTGTCGGGGCATCTACTACAGGAACACTTGCTTTAACTGCCGCTTCTTATTTTGAAGATATCACATTGACGATTGGTCTGACACCGAGTGACTTTATCTGGCAGGGATTTATGCAGGGTAAAAAAGATGGCTGTAAGGAATGGCCGATTGAGGGAGAATCTCTTTTTTCTTATAAGGGAGAACCGCTTCCGTATATGCCGTTTTGCTATAAACATCCAGACTACTGGAAGGTAATTGAGAAAGAAACAAAGCGAACCGGTGATATGGTTAATTCAAGAAAACTGTTTGATGATTCGGAAAAGGCTCACCCAGTCACAGAAGACGAGATGATCAAGATTGAAAAAATCAATGGAATATTATTGCTGATTGGCGCTGAAGATGATGTATTGTGGGATACTGCAAAATATATCCGTCGAATGAGACAGCGAATGAAAGAATATCCACACACATGCAGATTAGAGTCTGTAATTTATGAGCATGGAACACATTTTATTTTTCCAGAGAGTATGTTAAAGACAATGCTCCCGATTGGATCTGGAATCTTCATGAAAATGGCATTTCAGGGGGCAAGAAAATATCCGAAAGAATGCCAGAGAGCACGTTTGGATATTGACAAACGGGTTAAAAATGCCGTTGCAGAATGGAAGAGTAGAAAAGAGACGGATAAGATATAAAGGAAAAATCCTGGATGCGTTGGGAAAATATGATGCAGGTGACTATGCATACTGGCTTGGCTCAGGTATTTCGACAGACTATGATCAGACAATGGTTGAGAACTGTATAGAACTTTTCTGTAAAGAAAATCTGTCTGAATAAAACAATTTTGGCAGGATCTGAGAAGAAATCAGATTCTGCCAATCGTATGAAAAGAGGTAATTTGATATGAAAAAAGATATAGAAACCGTCAGAGTCTTTTTTGTAAATGAGAGCTTGTAACAAAAAGAAAACCCCACCCCTCAAGATTGAGGGGCAGGGGAGTTGAATAGGCGAAGCCTATTTTTATCACTTAGTAAATGAGCCATCAGGTCCCACCGGCTTAAATTCCATATTCATTAAATAATTTTGTCCGAAATGTTGGATCAGCAATAGCTTTTGGAATTTCAGATCCTCTATTTTCCTTTAATAATCTCTCATAAAGCATATTAACACGCTGTTCGCCTAATTGCACCCCCTGTTGTACTCCGTCCTTTCTGGCTGAGTTTATGGAATCATTCCAGTCGCGTATTGCTTTTTCGCGGTTTCGGTACATAGCCATTAATGTTTCATCGCTGCTGGCTTTTTTCAGACGCTCATATGCTTCCTCAAATGTTTTGTTTTCTTCAACCAATTTTTCATACACCTCCTGTTGACCAGAGTTAATAAATAGTGCCCATTGATCTCTTGCAGTTAAGCCAGAAAGCTCAAAAGTTTCAACTTCTTTTGTTTGAGATAATTCGCTGACTGCTTTGCGCAGCTCAAAGAATGAAATTTTGAAAGTTTGTCTGTATATTTCATTTGTTTCTTCATCTTTAAGAACAAAGCTTCTGTAGTAACGGGAATCTTTGTATAAGTCAAAACACAACAAATGGCTTACTTTCTTCCTGACCGAATACCTGTTTAAATACGATATCAGAAGTCAGGGGTAATAATTGTACAGTTTCTAAGTTATCGTTCATCAATAAGTCCTCCATTTTATGTAGTTCCGAATTTCGGTACTTATCTGATGTATTTTGTGCTATCTGGCTTTTTCTTTTGTACCTTAAAGTATTCCTTTCTATTATGAGAATATCACGAGGGTGATATTTTTGCAAGTGTTTGTCAATAAAAAAATAGAAACATATAGGTTGCATTAAATCCGCAATTTTTCAGCAGGAGTTTCTAGGAATGAAGGAGTCAAAAAGATCCATTGCCCCTGTCCCTCCTGGCTTAAGTGAGAAAAAAAGTCCAATAAGACATCATGTGTATTCTTGACAATGTCAATAGATAAAGTTAATATAACAGCGTAATATAACATTGTTATATTTTGCAGCATTGGAGGATGAATCATATGTCAGTAAAGGCAGAGAAAACCAAGGAAAAAATATTGGACACAGCACTTAGACATTTTTTAAAAGACGGATTCAGTGGAGCATCTTTGAGGAATATTGTGAAAGATGCCGGACTCACAACAGGAGCATTTTATAAGTACTATCCGACGAAGGAAATGCTTTTTGATGCACTGACAGATCCTTATGTTGAGCATATTTACGAAATATATGATGGAATCTTAGCTGAATTTGAAGAGCTTTCTGCCGATGAGCAGACAAGGAATATGTCTGGAACTTCAAGTGAAGGAATGGATCAGATGATCAATTATATTTATGATCACTACGATAATTTTAGATTGCTCTTAAAATGTGGAGACAGTGGAAAGTTCAAAGATTTTATCCATAACATGGTAGAGCGGGAAGTGGAAGCAAGTCAGAAATATATGAAGACAATGTGTGATGCAGGAATAGAGTTCCCAGCTGTTAGTAAAAGTCTTATGCATATGATTTATACAGGATTTTTCTCATCAGTACTGCAGATTATTGAACATGACATGGAGAAGGAAACGGCAAAGAAAAATGTATACCAGTTAAGGGAATTTCAAACTGGTGGTTGGGAGCGATTGTGGAATATCAAATTCCCAGCTGAAGATAAATAAGATTTTCAGAATAATAAAATAAGGTGGCTTATGCCGGTGAGCCATCTTATTTATTATAGACAGGTTAGCCAAAACTAATTTGGATTGCCTGAGCAAAATTATAGTAAGGGAGTGTGTTTGCATGAAAGAAAAGAAGAAGTCTGCTGCCAGTTGGATACTGGAGTGGGCGGGACAAAAAAGAAGTGCCTATGTATGGAGTGTAGTGCTTGCGGTAGGAAATGTTATTTTCAAAATAATTCCATATTTTATTATCGCAAATGTCGTAACAATGTTTTTGGATGGCAGTAAGGAATTTAAAGAATATCTGATTATGGCAATATGGATTGCGCTGTCGTTTATTATAGCAGAGCTTTTTCATTCACTTTCTACATCGCTCTCTCATAAAGCAACGTTTACTGTACTTGCAAATATACGAAAATCTTGCTGTGAAAAGCTGGCGAGGGTGCCGCTTGGATATGTGAAGGATACACCATCAGGAACATTTAAAAATATCATGGTGGAAAGAATTGACAGCATTGAGACAACACTGGCACATATTGTACCGGAATTTACTTCTAATCTGCTGGCACCGGTCATTATCCTAATTTATTTCTTCATGACAGATTGGAGACTGGCATTATTGTCATTAGTGCCGGTGGTGGTTGGATTTCTTTCTTATTTTGGCATGATGATTGATTATAAACCGAGTTTTGAAAGAACGGTTAAGACAACAAAGGAGCTGAATGATGCAGCAGTGGAATATATTGATGGAATTGAAGTCATCAAAGCATTTGGAAAAACGGAAAGCTCTTATGCCAAATTTACAAAGGCAGCTATGGAATATGCAGATTCCTTTATTTCGTGGATGAAACGCTGCTCAATCTTTCATGCACTGCTGATGGTTGTGACACCGTATACATTATTGACAGTTCTTCCATTTGGAGCACATTATGTGGAAAATGGAACACTGACGATTTCAAGTTTTGTTATGTGTATCATTCTGTCACTTGGAATTGTAGGACCGATTATTACAGTAGGTTCTTATACTGATGATCTGGGTAAAATCAGTGTGATTGTTGATGAGGTGGTTGGAATTCTAAAACAGCCAGAGCTTAAAAGACCTGAAAAGAGTACCGCAGCTCCAAAGGATAATTCCATCACACTTACCGATGTCAAGTTTGGTTATCATGAAAGGGAAATCCTGCACGGAGTGAATATGAAGTTGAATGCTGGCACAGTTAATGCGATTGTAGGCCCATCGGGAAGCGGTAAATCCACAATTGCAAAGCTGATTGCTTCTCTTTGGGATGTAAATAGCGGAAGTATCAAGATCGGCGGTGTTGACATAAAACAGATGTCACTTGTTGATTTTAATCGAAAAATCGCATATGTAGCACAAGACAATTATCTGTTTAATGAAACTGTCCGCGAAAATATCAGACAGGGTAATCCGAAAGCAACAGATGAAGAAATTATAGACGTAACGAAAAAGAGCGGCTGCTATGATTTTATCATGCAGCTTGAAAATGGATTTGATACAATTGTCGGTGGAGCAGGTGGTCATTTGTCAGGCGGTGAGAGACAGCGTATCTCAATTGCAAGAGCTATGCTTAAAGATGCGCCAATTGTTATTCTTGACGAGGCGACTGCGTACACAGATCCTGAGAATGAAGCTATTTTGCAAAATTCTATTGCAAAGCTTGTTGCAGGAAGGACTCTCATTGTTATTGCACACAGACTTTCTACAGTCAAAGACAGCGATCAGATATTTGTTGTGGATGAAGGAAATATAGCAGCACATGGCACACATGAGGAGCTTCTTGCATCGTGCCCACTTTATAAGGAAATGTGGAATGCACATATATCTGCCAAAGATACCGCAAAGGAGGACAACTAATATGTTTGAGATTCTGGCTAAGTTTTTTAAGTTTTCTGGAAAAGAAAATGAAAATAAATTCAAACTGTCCATAGTGATCGGTCTTGCAGAAGCCCTTGCTTCTGCGATGAAGATACCGGCTATCATGTATGTACTGATCGGATTGATAAGTAAAGAAACCATGGGAAAATATATAATTGGTTCAATTGCTATTATGGGAATTGCCGTTACAGTCGATATTATCTGTAAGAGGTTTTCAACCGTGCTCCAGACAGAAGGTGGGTATAATGCAAGTGCTTTTACGAGGATAAAGATAGCAGAACATCTTCGTTATCTTCCAATGGGATATTTTAATTCAAACAGTATAGGTGAGATTTCTTCTGTTACAACGAATACTATGGAAATGCTTGGTGATATTGCGGCTAGAGTCGTTATGCTGACAACACAGGGTATTCTGGAAACAACTATGATTGTTCTTATGATTCTCATTTTTGATTGGAGAATTGGTTTGATATCAGCGGCTGGTGTAGTTATTTTCTTTGTAGTCAATTCAATCATGCAAAAAGCTGGAAAGAGTGATTCAGAGAAAAAAGTTCAGTGTGATACGGAGCTGATTAGCCAGATCATGGAATACATTCAGGGAATATCAGAAGTAAAATCTTATAACCTGCTGGGCAAGCAGGCAAAACGGCTGAATGATGCAAACGAAGCATGTGCGAAGATCAACACGAAAATGGAGCTTTTATTTGTGCCATATCATTTTCTTCAGGGAATTGTGACGAAGATCACAGGAGCAGTTATTGTGATCAGCAGTGCGGCACTTTATATAAATGGAACGATGAGTGCAGTTTATGCAATCGGTATGACGATATCAGCATTTATGCTGTATTCAAGCCTTGAGTGCGCCGGAAACTACTCTTCACTTTTACATGTAGTAAGTGTGTGCGTAGATAAGGCAAATGCAATTCTTGAGCTTGACACAATGGACATTGACGGAAAAGAAATCGAGCCGCAAAACTGTAATATTAAACTTGACCACATTTCGTTTTCTTATGACAAGAGAAAAATCATTGATGATGTATCGCTTTCAATTCCTGAAAAGACAACAACAGCAATTGTTGGTCCATCTGGTGGCGGTAAATCTACATTGTGCAATTTGATCGCAAGATTTTGGGACGTAGATGAAGGCAAAGTCACACTTGGCGGTGTAAATGTGAAGGATTACAGCATGAACAGTCTGATGAACAATTTTTCCTTTGTATTTCAGACAGTATATTTGTTTGCCGATACGATTGAAAATAATATCAAATTTGGTCGTCAGGATGCAACACACGAGGAAGTTGTAGCAGCTGCAAAGAAAGCATGCTGTCATGAATTTATAAGTCAACTTCCGAATGGTTATGATACAGTGATTGGAGAGGGTGGTTCATCGCTTTCAGGAGGCCAGAAGCAGCGTATTTCTATAGCACGTGCTATTATGAAGGATGCGCCAGTCGTCATATTAGATGAGGCAACAGCTAATGTTGATCCGGAGAATGAAAAGGATTTGATGGATGCCATAGAAGCACTCACAAAAGAAAAGACAATCATCATGATTGCGCACAGATTAAAGACTGTTCGTCATGCAGATCAGATAGTAGTTGTTGATAAAGGAAGAATTGTACAGAAGGGAACACATGAACAGCTTATGACGCAAGATGGTATATATAAGAGATTTGTAGATGCCAGAGAACAGGCAGTAAGCTGGAAATTGGCTCCTTGTCCCTTGGCTCAAAAATAAATTGGATCCTTCCAATTGAATAAATATTGTTATGCAGGGCGCATCCGAAAGGGTGCGCCCTATTTTTATCACTTGCAATGAGTCATCAGGGACAATAAAAGAGCCATTGTTCCTGTCACCATAGAGTTTTCTCCTCTTTTTTAAGAGTTTTTTTCTATTATTTTTGAAAAAAAGAAGTAGAATAAAGAAAACAAAATCAAGAAATACATAATGAAATGAGAGGAGAAATCAAAGAATGAAGGTACGATTGTTAAAGGACAATTGGACATTGACCGTTCTCGGGGACAATGTCTATCATATTCCAGAGACACCGATTGAGACAACGGTGCCATCGACTGTTTACGAGACACTTTTAAAAAAGAAACTAATGCCAGATCCGTTTTATCGGGATAATGAGTTGGATGCAACAAAGCTAATGGAAAATGAGTTTTTGTATGAAACAGCTTTTACGATTGACGAAGAAGAGCGAAGTGCAGACCGGATATTTTTACATTTCGATGGAATTGACACGATTGCCGATTTGTATTTGAATGATAAAAAAATCGGCTCGGCAGAGAATATGAATCGCGTCTGGGAATACGATATTACATCGCTTGTAAAGGAAGATGTAGCGGATACTGTCTATCAGCTGAAAGTGCTTCTTCATTCTCCGATCAGGTATGCAGCGATGGAAGATCAAAAATGCCCAGTCGGAGCAGCTTCTGATGCGATGCCTGGCTTTCCGCATATTCGAAAGGCTGCCTGCATGTATGGATGGGATTGGGGTCCAAGACTCCCAGATGCCGGACTGTTTCGATGTGTTTCTCTCGTGTCGGTAAAGACAGCGCGTATGGCACAGGTGATGATAGCGCAAAAGCACCATATAATTGGAAAAACTGTGCATGGCAACGTGGTGGATGCAGTTAGGCTTACGGCAGATGCTGAGATTGAATGGATGCCAGATATCGCAAAGAAAAAAGCAAAAATTGTAATGACAGTTGTCGCCCCAGATGGAACAGATTGCCAGCGTGCAGAAAGTAACTGGATTGATCAGGAGACGGAAAGTGCACCATCTGCATGTCTGACAGGACTTACCTGTGCACTTCGGAGCAACCATGTGAAGGCATCGCTTTTGGTAGAAAATCCGAAGCTGTGGTGGCCCAACGGCTATGGAGAACAAAATCTATATCAGATAAAGGTGGAACTGGTAACAGAAGAAGTAAAAGATATACAACAGCCATTAAAAGTACATGTGCTTGATGTCTGGGAAAAGAAGATTGGTCTTCGCACAATCACGGTAAACACCGATCTAATGGAGAATGAGGTTTATGATTCTCATATGGTCGGACAAAAAGATGATGTTGATGATGGAAGAAATATGCTGTTGTCTGAGGGAGACCGGATGGTTGCAATCGTGGATAAATCGGACAAAAAGGTGAAGGGACGCAATTTTGCCTATGAGGTGAACGGTCTTCAGATTTTTGCGATGGGTGCCGACTACATTCCAGAGGACAATATTTTGACACGACAAAACAGGGCACGCACGGATTTATTGCTTTTATCTGCGCAGGAGTCCCATTTTAATACGCTGCGTGTATGGGGTGGCGGTTATTTTTTGGATGATTTCTTTTATGATATTTGTGACGAAAGAGGTCTTTTGATTTGGCATGACTTTATGTTTGCGTGCGCATCCTATGAACTTTCAAATCATTTTGAGGAAAATGTATCAATTGAGATTCGTCAGAATGTGAGAAGACTGCGCTCTCATGCGAGCATTGCGCTATGGTGCGGAAACAATGAGTTAGAGACACAGTATGAGAATTTATCTTGGCCACAGACGAGAAAGCAATATTATGACTATATTCGATTGTATGAATATCTGATTCCAAAGCTAGTAAAGGAGGAAGATCCGGAGAAGTTTTATTGGCCGTCATCGCCATCCTCTGGTGGAAATTTTGAAAACAGCAATGCGGAGAATGTCGGAGATACCCATTACTGGGGTGTTTGGCATGGAAACGAATCCTTTACTGCATATCGTTCACATCATTACCGCTTCCTTTCGGAGTTTGGTTTCCAGTCATTCCCGGCACTTCAGACGGTAAAACGCTTTACAGCCGAGGGTGATCGAAACATTTTCTCGCGTGTCATGGAAATGCATCAGAGAAATACGGCGGCAAATGGAAAAATTTTGAATTATATTTCACAGACGTATTTGTATCCAAAGAATTTTGATGAGCTTTTGTATGTTTCACAGCTTCTTCAGGCGGATGCAATTCGATATGGTGTGGAACATTTTCGCCGTTTTCGTGGAACTTGTATGGGTGCAGTTGTGTGGCAGTTAAACGATATCTGGCCAGTTGCATCATGGGCAAGTGTCGATTACTATGGAAACTGGAAGGCACTTCAGTATGCCGAGAAGAAAATGTTTGCACCGGTGCTGTTATCTTGCGAAGAGCACGGAGAGATTGATCAGAAGCCATTTGTCAATACGCTGCCGCATCCAATTGATGTGAGTGCCGATTTGCATGTCGCAAATGAGACGGGTGAGACGGTGCAGGGCACGGTAAAATGGTCACTTCGCCGCCCAGACTCGTCTGTCGTAAGAGCGGGCAGCTTTGAGGTGATAGCACCGCCATTTGGTGGTACGTGGCTGCCGCATCTTGACTTTAATGATCAGGATCCGCTTACGGTACACCTTTCCTATGAGTTAGAGGTAGCGGGCGAAATAGTTTCATCGGGAAGCACACTATTTTGTGCGCCGAAGCATTATCATTTTGCAGATCCAAAGCTTGAGGTATCAGTTGACAAAACTACGGTAACGGTAACCGCAAAGAACTTTGCAAAGGCAGTGAGTGTCGAGACGAAAGAGGGGGTACTGCGTCTTGACGATAACTTTGTCGATATGGAAGCCGGTACGAAAACCTTCCATATATTGCCAAGTCGTGACTTCACTGCATCGCAAACGGGTGTATCAGGTGCATTCCGCGTAAGAAGTGTCTACGAAACATTTGAATAAAAGTGTCAGTTTGCAGAATCTTTAAATAAAAGATACGGTTCGTGGGACTTTCGGTTAATGAACCAAACAATATCAGGTCCGCAATTTGCGGGCCTGTTTTGGCGTGATGCCTTTGATTTTTTTGTAGCATCGGATAAAGTAACTGCAATCTGTGTAGCCAACCTCATGAGCGATGAAGGAGACATCGTGGTTGGAAAAAAGCAGCATGTTTTCAGCAGCATTGATCCTAGTGGTGGTAATGTACTCCTTGCAGGTCATCTGATAGCGGCGATAAAAATTCAAAGAGAAGGTTGAGTGAGACAGACCGCACATAGCGGCAAGTGATTTTACGGTCAGCTCATCAAAATAGTGGGTGTCAATGTATTCACAAATTCGGTCAAAGCTAACTTCATAGGAGGGGTGTACGCCAGACACTGAAAAATAGTTTTTGCCTTTTTGCCAGAAACGAATAAGTTTGCTGACAATTTTTCGAAGATCGGTAGTCAGAATCATAGAGCTTACAAAATCCCTTCTTTGATATTCCAAAAGAACTTCAGAAAACAAGGGCTCCAAATTCATTTCCTGAACCTGCTCAGGGGAAAAGAGGCAGGGACAGTGAAGAACATGGACGCTATGAAGAACGGCTCTTAAATCAAGCACATCCATTTTGCAGGAAGGAAGAAGAACAGGATCAAATTTAATCACATAGTATTGAGAAGAGAAAATGTCCTTTTCCAGAGCAATCGAATGCATACATCTTGGTGGAAAAAGGATTACGCAGCCGCGAGTACCAGTTACAAGTGTGTTATCCAGGGAGACAGTAATCGTACCCTGATGAATGTAGAGAAGCTCTGCATAGTAGTGCCAGTGTGCAGGAATTGGCAGAGGGGAGGTGTTGCTGTCAAAAAGAAATACCTCATAGGGGGAGGCAATTGGGTCAATATATTCGTATAAATTGTTCATAAAATTTCAACTTTGCCTTTCGTCAAAATCATTATAATTCTATCCAATAATAGTAGCAAGAGGATGCATTTGTCAAGAGAGCAAGATTGTGATACAATGCAAAGGAACAAATTGAAATTTTATATAGGTAAAATTTAAAAGAAAAGAGAGGCAACTAGTATGGAAGAAAAGGTGAATGAGACAACCGTGCAAGTTGATGCAGAATTGAATAAAAAAAAGAAAGTGTGGGAAAGCGATATCCACGGTGCGATTTTCGATGTGGATGGCACACTTCTTGATTCTATGGTGATCTGGGAAGAGGCAGCGGTACGTTATCTAAATAGCCTTGGATTAGAACCAGAGGAAAATCTTTCCGAGAAGATCATGACTATGTCGATGGAAGAGGGTGCAGACTATTTAATTGATCACTATGGTGTGAGTTTGACGAGGACGCAGATTCTTGACGGTATACGCGAGCTTATACGCGGCTTCTATGAGGATGAGGTGCAGCTAAAACCAGGTGTAGAACAGGTAATTAAGTTGCTTGCATCAAAAGACATTCCGATGATTATTGCAACCTCAAGTGACAGTGCATGTGTTACAGCTGGCTTAAAGCGTCTTGGCGTTTGGAGTTATTTTAAAGGAATTTTGACATGCAGTGATATTGGAAAGGGAAAGACAGAGCCAGATATTTATCTTGCCGCTGCAAAAGATATTGGAAGTAAGCCTTCAGAAACAGTTGTATTTGAGGACGCACTTCATGCTATTGTTACTGCAAAGAATGCAGGCTTTATTACTGTGGGTATTTATGATTCATATAATCAGGACGAGGAGAAGATTAGAAAGATTGCAGACTTTTACTATAAGAATTGGGATGAAGTGAGCAATTCTAAAAACATTCGGATTCGCTGATATTAGTAAGAAACAGCTCACTCGCGCCTATCATGCGCAAAACCGCTTCCCGGTCATTTAGCTTTCCGGGAAGCGGTAAAAAACAAAACAAACAAAAATGAGAAAAAAAAACAGTAATCTTTCGATTACTGTTTTTAATGCCGCAGACCGGAATCGAACCGGTACGGGTATCACTACCCACGGGATTTTAAGTCCCGGGCGTCTGCCAGTTCCGCCACTGCGGCATAGCTTCTTGTGAAGCTCAATGGATGGAGGTGGATTCGAACCACCGAAGCAAGTTGCAGCAGATTTACAGTCTGTCCCCTTTGGCCACTCGGGAATCCATCCATGTCATATTTCCTTGACAGTTATGAATGATACCACAACTCAGAACAAAATGCAAGCACTTTTTCAAATTTTTTCAAAAAAATTTTCAATTCGTGTTTTTCATAGACACGCAAATCGTTTTGTGTAAATTTGAACACGAAGAAATCATTGTCTATTGAAGATATAAACGAAAGAAATTATAATCAATTATGCTAAATATAGTAGTTTTTGGAAAGGGTTTTATAGAAAATTTTCTTTTCTTTTCCATTAAAAACTGGTATACTAGTTAGCAAATGGTGAAAGGATGGTGGCTGTTTGTGATTATTCAGTTAGGACTGACACTTGTGATCCCTCTCCTTGCATGTCTGTATTTTTGTTACTGGCTTTGTGAACATACAGGTGTAGGCAGCTGGGTTTATATCATCGGTTTGATCTTTGGGATCGGGGCCGGAATTATGACCTGGTATAAGCTGTATTTGCGTGCGAAAAAGCATAATAATAAAAAGAAGGACAAGAAACCATTCGGATTTAATGATCATGTTTAATGATGGCATGAATTGTTATCATTAAGAAAGGGAAGGTGAGAGAATGAGAAGTGTATCTCCTGCGGTAAAGCAGGAAACGATGCGGATTGCATCTGGAACTGCCATTGGTGTTGTACTGATGTGGGTTGTATTTTTCTTTCTTCATCAGGCGAATCCGGAAAAGATACCGTTTGATTATACGGTATTTCTTGCCGGCATTGGCGGTTTTATTTTTGCAGCTGGAAATTTCTTTTTGATGGGACTTACCGTTCAGAAGGTAGCTGCAGAGACAGACGAAGGCAGAGCGCGTCAGCGCATGCAGGTTAGTCAGCGTCAGAGAACGCTTTTAATGCTTGCGTGGGGTGTTGTAGCGCTTGCAGCTCCGTGTTTTAATGGGGCAGCCGGAATTATTCCGCTTCTGTTTCCTAGTATGGTAATAAAAATTTATTATCTTACAATTGGAAAAGCTAAGCTTGCGCAGGAAAAAAAGGACAGCCAGTCAGCTGATCCCACAGCTGGGAAAGGAAGTGAACAGTAAACAATGGATTTTGACATTTCAGGAGCTCAGGTGTTTTTTACGATTCCGACGAACATTCCTATTCTGGGTGATCTTCAGATCAGTGAGACTATGGTGGTCAGCTGGATTGTCATGGCAGTTATTGCAGTGCTTTGCCTGTGGCTGACACATGACTTAAAAGTAACAAACATCTCAAAGCGTCAGGCAGTGGCTGAGTTTCTGGTAGAAAAGGCGAACAACTTTGTGCGCGGCAATACGGGTGGCTATAAGTTTGACTACATGATTCCGTTTATCGCAGCGTTGTTTACCACAAGTGTATTTTCAAATCTGATCAGTCTTCTTGGTCTTCGAAGCCCAACGGCAGATCTGTCAACAGAAGCAGCATGGGCAGTGGTTGTATTTATTATGATCACGGCAAAGAAGATCCAGACTAACAAGCTTGGCGGATATTTAAAGGGCTTTACACAGCCAATTCCAGTTATGACGCCGTTTAACATTTTGTCTGAGCTGGCAACACCAGTCAGCATGGCATGCCGTCATTTCGGAAATATTCTGTCTGGTGTCGTTATTGATGGTTTGATTTACGCAGCGCTTGCAACTGCAACAAAGGCGCTGTTTGGTCTGATTCCTGGCGCAGTAGGCAATGTGCTTGGAACAATTCCGTTTTTGTCGGTGGGTCTTCCGGCAATTACATCTTTATATTTTGACTGGTTCTCAGGTGTTATGCAGGCATTCATTTTCTGTATGCTGACGATTATGTATATCGCAAACGCCGCAGAAGAGGGCTGATAAAACAAAAAAGATTTTTCTAACAGGAGGAAAAAAGAATGGATTTTACAGTATTGGCTAAAGGTATTGCTCTTGCAGGTTGTGCAATTGGTGCAGGCTGCTCTTTGATCGCAGGTATCGGACCTGGTATTGGTGAAGGTAACGCAGTAGCAAAGGCACTTGAGGCAATTGGACGTCAGCCAGAGTGCAAGGGTGATGTTACAAGTACCATGCTTCTTGGTTGTGCCGTTGCAGAGACTACCGGTATTTATGGTTTCGTTACCGGTCTTCTTTTGATCTTTGTTGCACCTGGTATGTTCATGAATTTCTTGGGCTAATCCGGGTCGAAAAGTTACAAGCAATTCGTGGGTATTATTAAGTATATAAAAGACATATTTGGGTTCTAACACAAAATGTGCTAGAACCAAAGAAAGGCATGGTTGACACATGAAGGAAGTACAGGAACTGGTAGGAATTGTGCCGTGGACATTCGTTGCACAGATCTGTAATTTGTTTCTGACTGTTTTTCTGGTGAAAAAGTTCCTTTTTGACCGTATTAATAAGGTAGTGGAAGAGAGAAAGCAGATGGCAGACTCCCAGATCGCAGACGCGACAAAAGCCAAGGAAGAGGCGAAGACGATGCGCGATCAATACGAGGCAAGCATTTCAAACGCAAAGGATGAGGCAAGACAGATCATTTCCGATGCTCAAAAGAGTGCTACCGAGAGAGGTGAGGCGATTGTTGCTGACGCAAAGAAGGAAGCAGTTGCCATCAAGGAAAAGGCATCTGCTGATATCGCCAAGGAGCGCACTGCTGCATTCCAGCAGATGAAGTCCGAGATCGGTGATATTGCCGTATCCATTGCCGGAAAGGTGATCGAAAAGGAAGTAAAGGAAGCAGATCATCAGAAACTGATTGATGAGTTTATTTCAGATGTAGGTGAGGCATCATGACAAAAACCGGAAAGCTATATGGAGATAGTCTGTATGAGTTAGCGCTTGAAAAGGATGTTGAGCAGCGCACATACAGCAAAGAGCTGCTTGATGAGCTTCGCATTGTAAAGAATCTTTTTGATGAAAATCCAGATTACATTAGGCTGCTGCAGGAGCCATCTATTCCAAGAAAAACAAGACTTGGACTTATTGATAAGGCATTTGGCGCGCAGGCTGATGAGTATCTTGTGAATTTTCTAAAGCTTTTATGCGAAGAAGAACTTTTATCCGAGTTTTCAGGATGTGAGGAAGAATACAGGCAGCGCTTCCAGAAGGATCACAATATCGCTGAGGCACATGTTGTCAGTGCAGTGACCTTGAGCAGTCAGCAAAAGGCGGCACTTAAGGCGAAGCTTGAAGAGGTCTGGAAGAAGGAAATCATATTGGTCACAAAGACCGATCCAAACCTTATGGGCGGTTTGAAAGTTGAAATAGAAGGACGGCAGCTGGACGGAAGCGTCCGCGGCCGATTGGAGAGACTGCATAAGCTGATTGAGCAGTAAAAAAGCATATGCAGAAGTGAGGACGAACGAATGAATCTGAAACCAGAAGAAATCTCCAAGGTTATTCGAAGCCAGATTAAATATTATTCGAATGCCTTGGAGCAAAGTGAAATTGGCACCGTTTTGACAGTCGGCGACGGCATTGTGCGTGCCAGCGGATTATCAAACTGCATGGCAGGTGAGCTGCTTGCATTTGAAAATGGTGCATATGGTCTGGCTCAGAACCTTGAAGAAAACCGTGTATCTATTGTGCTTTTAGGCACAGATGACGGTATCAGCGAGGGTCAGACTGTAAAGAGAACTGGAAAGGTAGTGTCTGTGCCGGTAGGCGATGCACTGCTTGGACGTGTTGTAGATGCACTTGGACAGCCAATTGACGGCAAAGGACCGGTAGCAGCAAGCGAGTACCGTCCAATTGAGCGTCAGGCACCGGGTATCTGTGACCGTCAGCCAGTTAAGGAGCCGCTTCAGACAGGAATTAAGGCAATAGATTCCATGATTCCGATTGGAAGAGGACAAAGAGAGCTTATTATCGGAGACCGTCAGACTGGTAAGACTGCGATTGCCGTTGATACGATTATTAACCAGAAAGGCAAGGGCGTTATCTGTATTTATGTTGCAATTGGACAGAAGCGTTCTTCTGTTGCATCCATTGTATCCGAACTGGAGAAAAATGGTGCGATGGAGTATAGTATCGTTGTTGCAGCAACGGCATCCGATGCAAATGCATTAAAATATATTGCGCCATATTCAGGCTGCAGTATGGGTGAGTATTTCATGGAAAATGGACGTCACGTGCTGATCATCTATGATGATTTAAGTAAGCATGCAGAGTCTTACCGTGCACTTTCGTTGCTGATCCGTCGTCCACCGGGCCGTGAGGCTTATCCTGGCGACGTTTTCTACCTGCATTCACGTCTGCTTGAGCGTGCCTCTAAGCTGTCAAATGAGCTGGGCGGTGGTTCTCTTACCGCGCTTCCGATCATTGAGACACAGGCAGGTGATGTATCTGCTTATATTCCGACAAACGTTATTTCCATCACGGACGGACAGATCTTTTTGGAGACAGAGCTTTTCCACTCAGGTATTCGCCCGGCTGTAAACCCTGGTATCTCTGTATCACGAGTAGGTGGAAATGCACAGATTAAGGCGATGAAGAAGGTTGCCGGAACATTAAAGCTTATTTATTCACAGTATCGAGAGCTGCAAAGCTTCGCACAGTTTGGTTCCGATTTGGATGCCGATACAAAGGCGAGACTTGCAAAGGGCGAGCGTATCGTGGAAATTTTAAAGCAGCCTCAAAATTCTCCGCTTCCTGTTGAAAAGCAGGTTGCTATTATTTACGCCGTAGTTAACGATCTGTTAGCAGACGTTCCAGTAGAGCGTATTCACGAATTTGAGACTGGCTTAAACAATGAGCTTGATATTGATCGTGAAGGAAAAGCAGCGATGGAAGAGATACGACGCACTGGCGTACTTGGCGATGAGGCAAAGAGCGAACTGGAGCATTGCATCAACAATTATAAGGCGAAGTTCTTACAGTAATATTAAAGGAGAGTTTGTATGGCTGGAAATCAGAAAGCAATCAAACTGAGAATCAAGAGCGTACAGAGTACGATGCAGATCTGTAAGGCAATGGAGCTGGTGGCAGCGTCAAGGCTTCACAAGGCAATGGAGCGTGCTGAGAACAGCCGTCCATATTTTGAGGCACTTCAGGGCACACTGGCTCAGATCGCAGCTGAAAATATCGATATGATGTCCATCTACACGAAGGAACCGCAAAATGATGACTGGTGTTTTATCGTAATCGCGGGTGACAGAGGTTTTGCAGGCGGTTATAACAACAATTTGTTTCGCCTTGTCGAAGAACAGATGGAAGGTCATGAGGCGTGTGTGCTTCCGATAGGAAAGAAGGCATTGGAGCATTTTTCAAACCGCAAGGTGCCTGTTGTCTCAGATTCATTTACAGAGGCAGGCGATATCTCGGTTGCGGACTGCTTTGAGATCGCACGTTTGATATGCCATGGCTATAAGGAAGGTGGTTTTGGTCATGTAGCGATTGTTTACACGAATTTCGTAAACATGATGGTGCAGGAACCAAAATTTATTCCAATTTTGCCGCTGCCGGATATGAAGTCACTGCTTCCGAAGGATGCACCTGAGATAAAGAAGCGTCAGATTATTTACGAGCCGAACAGCGAGGCAGTATTTAATGCCATCGTGCCTGAATATCTGGCAGGACTGATCTATGGAGCCATGAGTGAATCTGTGGCCAGTGAGCTTGCCTCCCGCCGAATGATGATGGATGCAGCGACAAAGAATGCGCAGGAGATGATTGATAAGCTCAATCTCCACTATAATCGTGTTCGTCAGGCTGGTATTACGCAGGAGATTACAGAGATTGTTGCAGGCTCAGAGAGCTGATGAAAGGTGAATATATGAGTGAAAGACATGTTGGCAAGGTAATTCAGGTAATGGGTCCTGTTCTGGATATTCGTTTCCAGGAAGGACAGCTTCCGGAATTGCTTAATGCCATTGAGATTGAAAATCAGGGCAGCCGCGTCATTGCAGAGGTTGCCCAGCAGATCGGTGACGATGTTGTGCGCTGCATTGCGATGAACTCTACTGATGGTATGGTTCGCGGCGTGGATGCAGTTGACACAGGTGCACCGATCAGCGTTCCAGTCGGTGATGCATGCCTTGGAAGAGTATTTAATCTTCTGGGCGATCCGGTAGATAAAAAGCCGGCACCTCAAAATGCAGAGCGCTGGAGCATTCACAGACAGGCACCGTCCTATGAGGAGCAGATGCCTACGACCGAGATTCTTGAGACAGGTATTAAGGTTGTTGACTTGATTTGTCCTTACGCAAAGGGCGGAAAGATCGGTCTGTTTGGTGGTGCAGGTGTAGGAAAGACAGTATTGATTATGGAGCTGATTCATAATGTAGCGACTGCTCACGGCGGTACTTCTGTATTTACAGGAGTTGGTGAGCGTACACGTGAGGGAAATGACCTTTACGGTGAGATGCAGGAGAGCGGCGTTATCGAAAAGACTGCCTTAGTATATGGACAGATGAATGAGCCGCCGGGTGCACGTATGAGAGTTGCACTGTCAGGTCTTACAATGGCAGAGTATTTCCGTGATGTGAAGAATCAGGACGTGCTGCTGTTTATTGATAACATTTTCCGTTTTACACAGGCTGGTTCCGAGGTATCTGCACTTTTGGGACGTATGCCGTCAGCAGTAGGTTATCAGCCGACACTGGCTTCCGAGATGGGTGCACTTCAGGAGCGAATCACTTCTACAAAGAAGGGTTCTATTACTTCTGTTCAGGCTGTATATGTGCCTGCCGATGACCTTACTGACCCGGCTCCGGCAACTACATTTACCCATCTGGATGCGACAACGGTTCTTTCCCGTGATATCGCAAGTCAGGGTATTTATCCGGCTGTTGATCCTCTGGAATCTACAAGCCGTATTCTGACACCTGATATGGTAGGTCAGGAGCACTATGAGGTAGCAAGAGCTGTTCAGCAGATCTTGCAGCGTTATCAGGAGCTGCAGGATATCATCGCCATCATGGGTATGGACGAGTTGGCAGAGGAAGATAAGCTGGCTGTAAACCGTGCGCGTAAGGTGCAGCGTTTCATGTCACAAAGCTTCTCTGTTGCAGAGCAGTTTACAGGTATGCCGGGACAATATGTTCCGCTTAAGGAGACTATTCGTGGTTTCCGTATGATTATTGACGGTGAGTGCGATGATATTCCGGAGAGCTGCTTCCTCTTTGCAGGAACTATTGATGAAGTATTTAAAAAGGCTGGAAAGGCAGGAACTGTATGAACACATTCCATTTGCGCATAGTGACGATGGACGGAAAAGTGTTTGATGATCAGGCATCTCAGATTTTTCTGCGAACAATTGATGGTGATGTGGCGATCCGCGCAGGTCATATCAATTACTGCAGCGGAATCGGCATGGGTCAGGCTCATGTGACGCTCGCAGATGGTCATGAGCGATATGCTGCCTGCATTGGCGGCATGGTGTCGATGTTAAATGGCGAGTGCCAGGTAGCAGCGACAACCTGGGAATGGAAGGAAGAGATTGATGAGGAGCGCGCAAAGAAAGCAAAGGAACGAGCCGAGGAGCGCCTGAATCAGAAAAATCTTTCAGACAGAGAGCAAAGAATTGCCGAGGCAAAGCTTCGCAGAGCACTAGTCCGGCTTCATGTAACAAACGAAGAATAAAAAAATCTCCCGCCTGGCATGGATGTGCCAGACGGGGGATTTTTTTATTCGGTCCGGAAGTTTTACGAAAGGGGCGCTTCGATGAGTGACTTTGTCGACGGGCCCAACTCCGCGGGTCCCCACTACACGTTTTCAGCGTAAGTGTATTTTGACAACGGGCCCGCTACAACGTCCCGTCTCGTAAAGCACATCATCTTAGCGCCCGTTAGGTTACTAGGCTTACTTTGAGAAAATCATAGCGAATAATTGCTTCGCATTTGGAATATTTCCCTTGTACATCGACATCGCCTTGTAGATACGTCCGGCAAGTGCCATGCCAAGAAGAGAGGTAATAACCACGACTGCGAGGGAACCGCAGGCTTCGCCGACGGAAATGGAGCCAAGAAGCAGGTGGCTTGGTGAAACAAGGATTGATGTAAATGGAATCCAGTCGAGGATGCCGACAGAACCAATCGAATCAAAGTTTCCGGAGAAGCTGCCCGTACCGAGTGTTGCAAAGAAGCTAAGCAGCAGGACAATAACGAAGATACCGTTTGTCATGCTTAGGTCTTCCTGCTTGGAAGCGATTGCACCGCCAATTGAGGCGATTGCAAGGTAGAGAAGCAGGCCAGCTGCTAAGTAGAGTAAGAAAAATAGGATGTTGACCGGTGTAAAGATGCTTGAGAGCAGTCCCATATGACCAAACATCTGGATGAGCGGCATGGTGGTATCTGGATTGATTGTTTTTACTGCCCAGATACCGGCTGCAAAGCCGCCCCACAGTCCGATTACCCACAGTGCAATTTGAATGACACAGGTAAATGCCTGTGCAAGTACTTTTCCGATGACCATTGCCTCTGGCTTTACAGATACAAGCATCGTATCCATAAGCTTAGAGGATTTTTCTAGTACAACACAGTTTGCGGTGCCCTGTCCATAAAACAGGATCAAGAAATACAGAAGCATGATGTTTACATATGGAAGCATGTAACCTAAGACGTTTTTAACGGTAGCATCTGCATTCTGCTCGGAGTTGGCATCGTCGCCGCTTACAAGTGTGTCTGTGCCGTTCTGGCTCTCATAATAGGAATATTTATAGCTGATGCCGCCCAGAGCCGTGAGATCACTGATCGATGCCCCTGATTTGGCTACGGCAAAGACGGAGAACATCTGGCTTAAAAAGTCGCTGTAGTCATCGGCATCGTCCATGGAGAGGGCAGATGCTTCTGGCAGGATTACGCTTGTGTGAAAGCCATCCTCGTCGGAGGTGACAACGACAACCAGTGCATTGCCAGTATCAGTTTCGGCAGCGGCGAGTGCATCCTCGTCGGTGTCAAAGCTGTGATAGGAAATGGAAGCGAAGGTTTCGTTGCTGGATGATTTTGCAATCATATTGAAAACGGAAAAGTCGAATGCATTTCCATCGGTTAGGTCGGCTGTATATACGTCGGAAATGACGGCGCTTGGTGTGTCACTTTTTTGAGTGAATTCCAAGAAAGACATAATTCCGAGCGGGAGCGCAAAGCATAACAGCATGACAATAAGTGTCGCTGTCTTCCAGCCCTTTGTGAGGCGGTGGCGCACAGTAAAGCCAAAGACCTTCTTTAGTCCGTTCAAAAAGGATTTCATAATGTAGCGCCCTCCTTTTTTCTATTTTTAAAAATTTGAAACAGCTGAGAAATTCCCATGTGGCTGCCGCGGTACAGCAAAAGATCGCGGTATACCTTTGCACAGAATATGCTCAGTGCAACAAGAATGATTGCCTGAATAACCCAAGAAAGAATCAGGACAATCAGTGAAATATTTCCGCACACATACGAAACTGGTGCGCAGAATACGCTGATGACCGGGCAAAGGGAAAGCACGGCTGCGGCAACTGCGTTGCTGGAGATAATCGGTGTGAAGCAGGATACGATGTAACCAACCATAATAAGGAGCGTTACAATCATGATCGCTGGCTCAGACTGTTCCATTGTATTGCAGCAGGTTCCGATCAGACCGGACAGAACTGCATAGGTCGCAAATGCGAGAAGCAGTGAGATCAGTGCAATTACAATGGTGCCCCAGTTTAGATTCAGCTGTGAGAGATCAATGCCCATCTGAGAAAGTGTGGTGCTAAGACTTGCCATCTGAAGATACTCGACACTGATTTCATAGGAAAGAACAAATCCGATTGCCATCATCGCGATCATGATTAACACATAGGTCATGACAGCCAGAATCTTTCCAAGTAAAAGTGCGAGTGGGGAAACGCTTACCATCAGCAGTTCAATCAGCTTGGAATCCTTTTCGGTGACGATGCAGCGAATGATAAAGCTTGCAGAAAGCAGACACAAGATCATAACTACGATCGAATAGCCGTACTGGATGGCAAAGTTGGCATCAAAGCCAATACTTTCTGTGCCATTTTTCTGATCAAGGTAGTCAGCGGCGCTCATGCTGTCCACATCGTAGGAATTTTGTGTGGACAGGCCAAGTGAAGCAAATCGCTCCGATGTCATCTGGGAGGAAATCGCGTTCAGAAGTGATTCAAGATCCTCTGTTTTGAGGGAGCTGTTTTCTGCGATATGGCTCTCTACGGTGCAGGCACCGCTCTTATCTGGTGCGCTGATATAAACGTAGACATCAGCGTCGCCTAAATGATCGGCATAGGAAGTTTTGTCAAACTCAGCGGTTTCAAATGAAACAGATGAAAAAGCAGCATTTTGAGCCGTCAATGCATCAAAATCAAGTTCGGTTCCACTCTCATTTGTCACATAAGCTGTTTGAATTGGGCTGATTGAAACACTATTTCCGGTAAGGTTTTGAAGCGGAAGTGAAATAAGCGCCATTACAAATAAAATCACCATAGAAACAATATTTGATTTGCTTTTCATGGTCTGACTAAGTGTAAATGAATATACGCTTTTCAGTCCACGAAGATTGTCATTATTCTTCATGTGCCTCACCTACCTTACTTACAAAGATCTCATGCAGAGACGGTTCGCGAAGATTAAAGGTAACGATTGTGATTCCTGCCTGAATAAGTGTGCCAAGCAGTGCATTTGCCTGCGCTTCACCAGTTACCTTCAAATGATATTCGCCTGCTAACTCAGAGAGAATCGAAATACCGGCATCATGGATATATGAGGTGATATCGGATTCTGTCTTTAGAAACAGGTGAACACGTCCATAACTTTTCTTGATCGTATTTAAGTTACCAGAAAGAATCGTTTTACTGTGATCAAGTATTGTCAGGTCAGTACAAAACTCCTCAATGGTGGACATTTGATGGTCAGACATAATCAGATATTTGCCCTTATTGATCTGCTCGTGAATGATATCCTTAAACAAATCAGTATTGACAGGATCAAGACCAGAAAGCGGCTCGTCAAGAATAAGAAGCTCCGGGTCAGAAATAAGAGCTGCAATCATCTGAATTTTTTGCTGATTTCCTTTTGAAAGCTGATCAGCTGTCTTTGGTGCAATGCGCTTTTTTCTCTGATTACTGCTTCCAAATAAGCCTTTTTTCTTTGGTGAAGCTTCCTCATGCATGCGCGCCTTTTTTGCCTGAATATCAGCATATTCCTGCGGATAAAGATATTCAATAATATCAAAGCGCTCTGCCCAGTAGTGGATGCGCTTTTTTGCCTCAGAAGCTGATACACCGCGCAGGGCGGCAAAATACATAAGCTGATCCATAATAGTATATTTAGGATACAAACCGCGCTCCTCTGCAAGATATCCTACATTGCAGGTATTTATATCAAGCGGCTTTCCATTCCATGTGACAGTTCCGCTGTCGCGTGAAAGCATGCCAAGCATCATGCGGATGGAAGTCGTTTTTCCGGCTCCATTTGTTCCAAGAAGTGCATAGACACCCGGACGGTTCATCTCAAAGCTTAAGTGATCAACAACGGTCCGCGTTCCGTATTTTTTTGAAAGATCTTGTACAACTAAACTCATAATTCCTCCTCTTAAACTCATGTATTTAATTTTTCAGTGGGTAATGCCATAATAGCACACAAAATGGAGCAAGAAAGAAAATAGCAAAATTGAGGTATGTTTTTGTAATCGTTGAGTCAGTTACGGCATAGCCCTAAGATGAATGGCTTTCGTAACATAGCTCTGTGAATCGTAACAGTAAAGCTATGTGTGTGGTCGAAATCCGACATTATAATTGCTGTACATGCTAGCAAAGTTATGCTATACTGAGAAAATAAAAAGCAATCCATGTGATGCAAAAATGTTGAAGGAGGAGCATTATGTTTGGCAGGCTTTTGTCATTTGAACCAGATGCCACAGGCGTAACGGTAAAGTTTGAACATAAAGAGGGAAGAATTTCATTTATTACAGACCGCATTGTACGAGTATATAGCTCGATGGAAGAAAAGCACAGACCATCAAGGGCAGTTGTGCAGGAACCAAAGAAGGTTGATTTTCAGGCGCGTCAGCAAAAAGAGTTTATTACAATTAAAACAAAGAAGCTTCTTGTTCGTGTCAGAGATGAGTTTCAGGTTGATTTTCTGACACCAGATGGCCGAATGATTTCAGAGCAGAGTGTGCGCTCAGAGAATACGCAGACCATCACAAAAGAGCAGGCAGAGCTTTTGGCAAAAGAGGGACATTCTCTTCCAAAAGAAAAAGAAGCGCATAAATTTGAAGTTGTGCGTATGCTTCATCCAAAGGAGCATATCTACGGACTTGGCGATAAGACGGGCTTTCTTGATAAAAGAGGCTATGCTTATGAAATGTGGAATAGCGATATTCCAGATACGCATGCAGACTTTTTCCCAAGTCTTTATAAGTCTGTTCCGTTCTTTATTTCAATGCGTCCTCATTTTACATATGGAATTTTTCTTGACAATACGTCAAAGTCCTATTTTGATATGGGAAAGGAAGATGCAGAGAGCTATTATTTTGCAGCAGACGGCGGCGATTTAGACTACTATTTTATCGCAGGCGAGACGATGCGCGATATCGTAGGTGCCTACACAGGGCTGACAGGACGCACCGCCCTTCCGCAGAAGTGGACGCTTGGATATCATCAGTCACGCTGGGGATATATTACTGAGGACGATATCATGGATGTTGCAGAAAAGATGCGTCAATGCCGCATTCCATGCGATTCTATTCATTTTGATATCGACTACATGGATTCCTTCAAGGTCTTTACTTGGAACAAAAAGAACTATAAGGACCCGAAAAAGACCTTACAGAAACTGACTGAAATGGGATACAAGCCAGTTACGATCATTGATCCGGGTGTCAAAAAGGAAGATGGCTACAGTGTTTACGAGGAAGGAATTAAGAACGGCTATTTTGCATTCTCAGCAGAGAATGAGCTTTATGTAAACGAGGTGTGGCCAGGTGATTCTGTTTTCCCAAGCTTTACTAATCCAAAGGTGCGTAGCTGGTGGGCAGACAAGCAGAAATTTTTAATTGATATGGGTGTTCGCGGTGTTTGGAACGACATGAACGAGCCGGCGAGCTTTAAAGGTCCGCTGCCTGATGATGTACAATTTGCAGATGAGGACGATACAGCAATTCTTCATAAGGATGCACATAACATCTATGGTCACTGTATGGCAATGGCAACAAAGGATGGATGGTTAAAATATGATGGCCGCAGACCATTTATAATCACACGTGCAGCCTATGCCGGAACGCAGCGTTATTCCATGTTTTGGACGGGAGACAATCAGAGTATCTGGGCACATTTACAGATGGCGATTCCGCAGCTTTGTAATCTTGGCCTTTCCGGATTTTCCTATGCAGGAACAGATGTCGGAGGATTTGGTGCAGATACAACAAAGGAACTATTGGCTCGTTGGGTTCAGGTGGGATGTTTGTCACCGTTTTTTAGAAACCATAGTGCACAGGGCACGAGAAGACAGGAACCGTGGCAGTTTGATAAGGAGCTTTTAGAGATTTACCGCAAGTACGTAGAGCTTCGTTATCGTCTGCTTCCATATATCTACGACTGCTTCTTTGAAAGTGAGCAGACAGGTCTTCCGATTATGCGTCCTCTTATGTTAAATTTCGAAAAGGATGCAGAAACTTACGAAATAAATGATGAGTTTATGGTAGGTGAGTGGCTGCTTGCTGCTCCAGTTGTAACACAGGGAACAACTATGCGTCTTGTCTATCTGCCAGAGGGTGCGATGTGGTACGATTTCTGGACAGGAGAAAAGTATAAGGGCGGTCAGTATATTACGAAGAAGGCACCGTTAGATACTATGCCTTTATTTGTCCGCGCAGGTGCAGTCCTTCCGATCTATCCTTTAATGCAGTATGTTGGTGAAAAGGAAGTGGAAGACTTGACACTTGCGGTTTACCCAGGCATTGGAAATTATATTCATTATCAGGACGATGGTGAGAGCTTCGCCTATAAAAAAGGTGGCTACAATGCATATGTATTCTCACAAAATAACGGTCGTCTGCAGATTAAAGATGCAGTAAAGAATTACGAAAAGCCATATAAGGGCTTCTATGTTAAAATCTGCCGTGATGGTGTGACGGCACTGTCAGAGACACCTGGTGAGTATTTGAACGCAGAGTAAGCAAAGCAAAATTAAGATTAAATCTAAGTGACTTAAAGTGTCATAAAAGCTGTGGTGATAAGCCACAGCTTTTTTTGAAAAAATCTAAAAAAAGTTCTTGACATCTAATAAGGGTTTGAGTATACTAATTTGCGATAGGAAATGATAAATGTTATCAAGTATAAGAAATAAAAGAAAGAGAGGTATGTGCTATGCCATTATCGATGGCTCCAGAGGGCAAGGAGAATGTAATATGCAAGATTGGCGGCAAGGAGGAAACCAGATTGTTTCTGGAGAGACTAGGGTTTGTTGTCGGCGCTATTGTCACGGTTATTTCTGAGATCCAGGGTAATCTGATTGTCAACGTAAAGGATTCAAGAGTTGCGATTGGCAAGGACATGGCCGGTAAAATCTTAGTTTCCTAAGAGAAACAATGTGCACCTGTTATATATCAGGTCGCGGAAAGGGGTTTGATATGAAAACACTGAAGGATGCAAGTATCGGTCAGACTGTAAAGGTAAAGAAGCTGACGGGTGAAGGTCCGGTAAAGCGCCGTATCATGGATATGGGAATCACAAAGGGCGTTGAGATCTATGTAAGAAAGGTAGCTCCGCTTGGTGATCCGGTAGAGGTAACCGTAAGAGGATATGAGTTATCACTGCGTAAGGCTGACGCTGAGATAATCGAGGTCGAGTAACTATTTTTTTTACCCATAGGTTAGCTAGTTCTAATTTTAATAAGGGCTAACGATTTAAGATAAGGGTGAACAAAACAAAATAAGCCTAGACCAAATAAAATAAGTCGAGGCAAAACAAAGTAAGCATTAAAAAAGGTGAGAAAACAGGAGGTTTGTAATGTCAATTAAGATTGCATTAGCAGGTAATCCCAACTGTGGTAAAACAACACTTTTTAACGCATTAACAGGTTCTAATCAGTTTGTAGGAAACTGGCCGGGCGTTACAGTTGAGAAGAAGGAAGGTAAGCTTAAGTGGGACAAGGAAGTTACCATCATGGACCTTCCAGGTATTTATTCTTTATCCCCATATACACTTGAGGAAGTAGTAGCAAGAAACTATCTGATCACAGACAGACCGGATGCGATTTTAAATATCGTAGATGGTACCAATATCGAGAGAAACCTGTATCTGTCCACACAGATCATGGAGCTTGGTATTCCGGTTGTCATGGCAATCAATATGATGGATCTGGTTCGAAAGAGCGGAGATAAGATCAATGTTGATAAGCTCTCTAAGAAGCTTGGCTGCCCAGTTGTAGAGATTTCTGCATTGAAGGGTGACGGAATCAAGGAAGCAGCAAACAAGGCTGTTGAGCTTGCAAAGAAGAAGGCATTGACAAAGCCGGTACACGAGTTCTCAAAGGATGCTGAGGAGATCATTGCAGCAGTTGAGAGTAAGCTTACTGGTATCAAGGATGAGCAGAAGAGATTCTTCGCAATCAAGCTTCTTGAGAAGGATGATAAGATTGCAGCTCAGATGAAGTCCGTTCCAGATGTTTCTGATGAGATCAGACGCATGGAGGATACATTTGATGATGATACGGAGAGTATTATCACAAATGAGCGTTATACATACATTTCTTCGATTATCGGAGATTGCTGTCAGAAGGCAGGCAGCGGCAAGAAATTGACCCTTTCTGACAAGATTGACCGTATTGTAACAAACCGCTTCTTGGCTCTTCCAATTTTTGCGATTGTCATGTATATTGTGTATTATGTATCAGTAACAACAGTTGGAACCATCGCAACTGACTGGGCAAATGACGGAGTATTTGGCGATGGTTGGTATCTGGCAGGAATTGGCCGCAGTGCATATGAAGAAGATGCTGGTGAGTATGGCGATGCAGAGACCATTATCAATGCATTTGTTGACGAGTCTGGTGACGAGGATCTGGCAGCAGCAGTTGATGCTGAGTCAGAAGATTACGATCCAGCAGCTGCAATCGAAGCTGTAAAGGCTTATGCAGCAACTGTAGCAGATGACGCAGAAGTAACTTACGTTGTTCAGGATGAGGAAACCATGGCAGAGGAAGATGAGACTGCTAATGGCGCTGATTTAAAGGCAGCAGTAGAAGTTTATGAAAAGTGGAATGCAACCGCTCCTGATAATGCCGATTATGGCATCTGGATTCCAGGTATTCCGGCATTTTTGGAGTCTGCTCTTGATGCAGCAAATTGTGCAGACTGGTTAAGAGGTCTGATCATGGATGGTATCGTAGCCGGTGTAGGAGCTGTACTTGGTTTCGTTCCGCAGATCTTGATTTTGTTCATCTTTTTAGCATTCCTTGAAGGATGCGGATACATGGCTCGTATCGCATTCATCATGGACAGAATCTTTAGAAAGTTTGGTCTGTCCGGTAAGTCCTTCATTCCAATGTTAATCGGTTCTGGATGTGGTGTTCCTGGTATCATGGCTTCACGTACCATCGAGAATGACAGAGACCGCAAGATGACCATTATGACAACTACCTTCATTCCGTGTGGTGCAAAGCTTCCGTTTATCGCAATGGTTGCAGGTGCTATCTTCGGCGGTGCTTCATGGGTTGCTCCGTCAGCTTATTTCCTTGGTATCGCAGCAATCATCTGCTCTGGTATTATCTTAAAGAAAACAAAGTTATTCGCTGGTGATCCGGCTCCGTTTGTTATGGAGCTTCCAGCATACCATCTGCCAACCGTAGGCAGCGTTCTTAGAAGCATGTGGGAGCGTGGTTGGTCCTTCATTAAGAAGGCTGGTACCATCATCCTTCTTTCAACCATCGTAATTTGGTTCACCACTTACTTTGGATTTGTTGACGGTGCATTCCAGATGCTTTCTGAGGATCAGATTGATTCCAGTATCCTTGCAACAATCGGTAAGGCAATCAGCTGGATCTTCATCCCACAGGGATTTGGAAACTGGCAGGCAACTGTTGCATCTGTTACCGGTCTGGTAGCAAAGGAGAACATTGTAGGTACAATGGGTATCCTTTACGGCGGACAGGAAGGTGTAAGCGTATATGCAGCAATGGCAGCTTCCTTCACAGCAGTAAGCGGTTATGCATTCTTGGCATTCAACCTGTTATGTGCTCCTTGCTTCGCAGCAATGGGTGCAATCAAGAGAGAGATGAACAACACCAAGTGGTTCTGGATTGCAATTGGTTATCAGTGTGGATTTGCTTACCTGGTAGCTTTAGTAATCAATCAGATCGGTCGTCTCTTTACAGGTGCTGGCTTTGGTATTGGAACAGTAGTAGCAATCGTAATTATTATCGCATTTATCTATCTGCTGTTCAGACCTTATAAAGAGAGCGAGACTCTTCAGGTCGCAACGGGCAAGTAAAAAATGAAATAGATATGTGCGCTCTGGAAAGGCTAGGTAATTATGGGAACAGTAATTGTTGGAGCAATTGTAGTTGGTGTAGTTGGACTGATCGTTCGCAGTATGGTAAAAGATAAGAAGTCTGGAAAGTCACTCCAGTGCGGAGGCGACTGCAGTCACTGTGGAGGTCATTGTCACTAAGCAGAGAAACGTAAAGGATGGTCAGCCTATGCAGCAAGGAAATATGCAAAAAGAGGCGATCCTGAACAGACTCAGACAGCGGGGCTGCAGGATCACAAAGCAGCGGATGCTGTTACTAGATATCATACTGGAAGAAGAGTGTTCTAGCTGTAAAGAAATTTATTACAAAGCATCAAAGATCGATTCAAGCATTGGATCAGCGACGGTTTATCGCATGATCAATATGCTAGAGGAGATCGGGGCAATCAACCGCCGCAACATGTACAAGGTTTCTTGTGAAGAGTGTGAGGAGGCGATGGATGAGCTGCCAGGCGGCACATCAAGAAGTGCATGCACAATCGAATTTGATGACAATTCCAGCATTGTACTCTCACAAAAAGCTTGGAATCAAATCATTCAGGCAGGGCTTTCTGTATGTGGATACAAGAAAGAACAGGCCATTCGGAGCATCACACCGGCATAGGTTGATGAAATTTGTTAAAAATTACTAGTACCTGATGATAAATTTTATCAATAAGACTGTGGAAATTCTGGCACATATTCTTTATAATAAGGGGCAAGCAAATCGAGAAGGTTTGCTTGCCTTTTACACAATCATTGAACAGGAGGATAAAAGCATGAGTTTAAAAGATTTCGATTACAAAAAGGGTGGTATTTTTGCAGCAGGTGTTCTGTTCGGAACTGCAGGTATCAAAGCACTTTCCAGCAAGGATGCTAAGAATTTATATACAAAGGCAACAGCAGCTGTACTTCGCGCAAAGGATTGCGTATTAAATGTTGTATCCAACATTCAGGAGAATGCACAGGATATCTATGCAGGTGCACAGCAGATCAATGACGAGCGCGCAGCAGCAGAGGATGCAGCTGAGGCTGAGGGTCAGGACGAGGCAGCAGAGACTGTAGCAGAGGAAGAGACAAAGACAGAAGAGAAGGCTGAATAATGAAATTTAAGATAAAGCATGAAATAAAGGGCAGAATCCGTGTCCGTGTCATTGTGAAGCACATGACAGTAAAGGAAGCTGATCTGCTCGAATATGCTCTGTCTAATAAGGAAGGGATCACTTCAGTGCGCGTCAATGAACGTACCGCTGATGTGGTCCTTTGCTATAAGACTGACAGGGCAACAGTTCTTTCTTATTTAAGAAAGTGTCATATAGAAGAGATTGAGGCACCAGAAAGTTATCTGGCACATTCAGGAAGAGCATTGAACAATGAGTATTGGGATAAGCTTGTTGGAACGGTTGTTTGGCGTTGCACGAAGAAATTGTTTGTGCCGGCGCCAATCTGTACATGCATTACACTTGCGGCAGCAATCCCTTATATTTGGAAGGGAGTAAAAACACTTGTAAAAGGAAAGCTTGAAGTTCCAGTGCTTGATGCGACTGCGATTACTATTTCCATTGCAAGAGGTGATGTGTCTACGGCAAGTTCTGTTATGTTCCTTCTTGGAATTGGCGAGATCTTAGAGGAGTGGACACATAAAAAGTCTGTTGGTGATCTGGCAAGAAGCATGTCTTTAAATGTATCTAAGGTATGGATGCTTACTGGTGAGCAGGAGATTCTTGTTGATGCATCCACGATCAAAGAAAATGATAAGATTGTAATCCATATGGGCAATGTAATCCCGTTTGATGGAACAGTTGAGAGCGGAGAAGGCATGGTGAATCAGGCATCTATGACAGGCGAGTCAGCAGCAGTTAGAAAGTATGCAGGAACAACTGTGTATGCAGGAACAGTTCTTGAGGAAGGCGAGCTGACAGTTAATGTCAAAAAGCTTGGAGGTGCGAGCCGTTATGAGCAGATTGTTGTTATGATTGAGGAGTCGGAAAAATTAAAATCCTCTATGGAAGGAAAGGCAGAGCGCCTTGCAGATAAGCTTGTTCCATATACATTCCTGACAACTGGGCTGACTTATCTTTTTACGAGAAATCTGACGAAGGCTACTTCTGTGCTGATGGTAGATTTTTGCTGTGCACTCAAGCTTTCAATGCCAATTGCAGTGTTGTCCGCAATTAAAGAGGCAAGAAACCGTAACGTCAATGTAAAGGGCGGAAAGTTTTTAGAGAGTATAGCAGATGCAGATACGATTGTATTTGATAAAACGGGTACGCTGACAAAGGCAGAGCCGACTGTTGTGAAGGTTGTTTCTTTTAATGGTGATTCTGAGGATGAGCTGCTTCGCACGGCTGCATGTCTGGAGGAACATTTTCCTCATTCTATGGCAAAGGCTGTTGTGGATGCTGCAAAGAAAAAGAGTCTTGACCATGAGGAAAAGCATTCAAAAGTAGAGTATATTGTGGCACATGGTATTTCCACGCAGCTTGAAGGAAAAAAGACAATTATTGGAAGTCATCACTTTGTTTTTGAGGATGAAAAGTGTCATATTCCAGAAGGCAAGGAGAAGTTGTTTGAACAGCTTCCGCTGGAGTATTCTCATCTGTATCTTGCAATTGAAGGTGAACTTGCTGCAGTAATCTGCATTGAAGATCCACTCCGTGAGGAGGCCGCTGATGCGATTCGTGCGCTTAAAAAAAGCGGAATTTCTAAGGTGGTAATGATGACGGGAGATAGTGATCGAACTGCCAGAGCAATTGCAGGCAGAGTTGGTGTTGATCAGTATTTTTCAGAGGTACTTCCAGAAGATAAGGCCCGTTTCGTTGAACAGGAAAAGGCAGCAGGGCGAAAAGTTATCATGGTTGGAGACGGCGTAAATGATTCACCGGCATTGTCTGCTGCTGATGTCGGTATTGCTATAAGCGATGGTGCCGAACTGGCGCGTGAAATAGCTGATGTTACAATCGCAGCAGAGGATTTGTTTGAGGTTGTAACACTTCGCAAGTTGTCAAAGAGATTGATGAAGCGTATTTATCGCAATTATAAGGTAATAGTAGGATTTAACTCAGCACTTATTGCTGGAGGTATTGCAGGTGTCTTGCAGCCAACTACATCAGCACTTTTACATAATACATCAACACTTTTAATTGCGATGGAGAGTATGAAGCCTCTTCTTCATGAGGAAAATCAATAAAAATAAGCAGTTCGCTAAGAGATAAGATTTTGAGACAGGGCAGCAGACAATAAAATGTCTGCTGTCTTATTTTGTCAATAAAAATGGTAAATAAGAGAAAAAATAAAGTGAAATCGTTAATATGAATCAAGTAAAGAATATTAACATTGTGAATAATATAATAAAAATATGGTCTCAAAATGAACATTATAGTTAAAAGGTCATAATTAGGAAAAAACAGTAAAAAAGTAAGTAGAATCATTTTTATAATAGTTCTACTATGTAGACATGAGAAAAAAGATGGCTAAAAGATGCAGTAAGCTGTCTTAAGAGAAAGGAGAAGTTTTGATTATGAGAAAATTTGCAGCAATTTCCCTCGCAGGAATCATGGCTTTTGGCGCACTTCCGGTTATGGCTGAGGAGACAAGCACAGAGGAAGCAAGCACAGAGACAGCTACCGAGGCTGGTAGTGAGGAAGCTGAGTCAGATCAGGTAGAGAATAACTGGGAGCCATTTGCAGAGAATGTAACTTTACGTGTTCCAGTTTATGACAGAGGTGTTGAGGGTGTTCCGGATGTAACAAACAACTACTGGACACAGTGGATTCAGGAAAACTTCGGTGATAAGTATAACATTACTGTTGAGTATGTTCCGATCACAAGAACTGATGTTATGACAAGTTATGCACTTCTTGCAGCTGATCAGAATCTTCCTACAATTCTGATGGAGTATGATTATCCGAAGCTGTCTACATGGGTAAATGATGGTTATCTGACTTCTTTTGATATGGATGCATTCAAGGAAGTAGCTCCAAATTACTACGCACGTATGGAGGCAGACGGACAGATTCCTTATACTACAATCGGTGATGAGACTTATTTTGCACTGGCTTCTAACCCAAATTACAATATCAACTACACATGGCAGACATTTGTTCGTATGGACTGGTTAAAGAAGGTTGGTTATGATCATGTTCCAACAAAGCGTGACGAGTATCTTGATGCAATGAAGAAGATTCAGGAGGCTGGTCTTTGTGAGCATCCAGGCGGTGGTACTATGATTACAGGTCTTGGCTCTGATCAGAACCATGCATATCGTGAGTATCCGTTTAACGAGCTTGACTGGGCTATGTATGGTGATTATAACATTCCGGCACTTGGAACTGATGCAAACTACAACCTGTTAAAGAGAGCAAATGAGGATTACAATAACGGAATTACAGATCCAGAATATTATCTGATCGATGGCGAGACAGCAAAGGCAAACTTCATCAACGGTGATGCATATTCTTATGGTTGCTATATCAGCTCTGATATGCCAGTACTGACTTCCTTCTATGAGACAAACCCAGATGCTGAGCTAGCTATTTATCCAGTTGTTACTGAGGATGATACAGCAGAGGATGGAATCACTGTTACTCCTGCTTATCGTTCAAATAACCCATTTGGTATGATGGTAGGATTCTCATCATCTGCAACAGAGGATGAGTTAAAGGCAGCATGGATGTATCTTGAGTGGATGTGCAATGATGATGTGCTCTTTACTATGCAGTATGGTATTGAGGGTGAGAACTTCAACTACAATGAAGATGGTCTGCCAGTATCAGTAGCTGATTACAGCGGAGACTACAAGCAGGGCTACAACAGCAGCGGTGATTACTGGAGCTGTGAGACTGCATCTAAGGCAGCAGGTACCATCGAGGATGTTATCTACGCAACAACACCACACAATCTGCCGCAGGATTTCACTCAGGATGTAATCGACTTCTATTATGCAAGACAGGAAATCGCTGAAAAGTATGCAGTTGCTGACTGTCTGTATGCATCTTCCATGGAGAATACTTCTGAGTATCAGCAGACATTAGTTACTCTGTACAAGGAAGCACGTGATACTTTGACCATGTGTGCACCGGAAGAGTTTGACGAGAAGTATCAGCAGTATACAGATGATTTCAATGATGCAGGATTTGCAGATATCACTGAAGAACGTAAGGCTGCATTTGAGGATGGAAACACCACAAGACTGCCAGAAGCACAGAAGGCAGCTGAGTAAAATAGCTTTTAATAGTAAATCTTCCTTATAAAAGAAAAGTTCGCCGTACCTGTTATGCAGGTGCGGCGGACTTTTTTAGTCAGCAAAAAGTGGAGTTGAGAGATAACGATCACCAGTGTCAGGAAGTAGCACGACGATTGTCTTGCCCTTTGACTCAGGACGTTTTGCAATCTCAATAGCTGCCCACAAAGCAGCACCGGAGGAGATGCCAGTAAGGATGCCTTCCTTCTTTCCTAGGATCTTTCCAGTTGTAAAAGCATCATCATTAGATACAGCAATGATTTCATCATAAATGGAAGTGTCAAGCACATCTGGAATAAAGCCTGCGCCAATACCTTGAATTTTATGAGGACCTGCATTTCCAGTAGACAGGACTGCTGATGATGCTGGCTCAACAGCAACGATTTTTACAGATGGTTTCTTGGACTTTAAGTACTGACCAACACCTGTGATTGTACCGCCTGTGCCGACACCGGCAACAAACACATCGACGTTGCCTTCGGTATCTTCATAAATTTCTGGACCAGTTGTCTCAAAATGAGCTTTTGGGTTTGCTGGATTAACAAACTGGCCTGCAATGAAGCTGTTTGGATAGAGTTTTGCAAGTTCATTAGCTTTTGCGATCGCACCAGGCATACCCTTTGAGCCATCGCTTAACACAAGCTCTGCACCGTATGCTTTCATTAACTGGCGGCGCTCAATGGACATCGTATCAGGCATAACAATAATCAGATGATATCCTCTGGCGGCAGCAACACTTGCTAACCCGATTCCAGTGTTTCCGGAAGTTGGCTCAATGATTACAGTATCTGGCTTTAAAATTCCCTTCGCTTCAGCATCATCAAGCATAGCCTTAGCAACACGATCTTTTACAGATCCAGCTGGGTTAAAATACTCAAGCTTAGCTAGTAGTCTGGCCTGCAAGCCGAGTTCCTTTTCAATGTGAGTTAGTTCCAGCAGAGGGGTCTTTCCGATAAGTTGGTCAGCAGATGTGTAAATCATGGCAGTATCCTCCTTTTATGGACATATTTTATTTACGGGGATTATAGCACCATAAACCTACCTTGTCAATAGGTTTAAAATAAGAGCGGTGTATTGCAAAAAATGAGAAAAAAAATCAATAACAGCATTGACGCTTATAACAAAATAAGGTAAACTTAACATAAGTTAGAAATAACTAACACACAAGAAAAGTAGGCTATTGGGTATCAATAGAGTTTATCGTTTATATCAGAAAATTTTTTGTCTTGAAAGGAGTGTTTTAATGAGTGTTGTTATTGTTGGTGGTCATGACCGTATGGTAAGTCAGTATAAGAAAATTTGTAAGGATTTCAAATGTAAGGCAAAGGTGTTTACGCAGATGTCTGCAAATTTGAGTGGTCAGATTGGAAGCCCTGATCTGCTGATTTTATTTACCAATACTGTTTCTCACAAAATGGTTCACTGCGCTGTGACAGAGGCAGAAAAATGTAATGCTAATATTGTGCGCTGTCATACAAGCAGCCAGAATGCGCTGACAGAAATCCTTCAAAGAGAGGTTGGCTGAAATTTCTTGGCGCACATTAGGTAGTGTATAAAATAGGATGTATATTTTGCAAAAAGTTTGTATAATCCTTGAAAGATGGATTTTAAATACAAAACTAACTTGTAATTTCTGCTTTGTGGTGTTACGATAAATTTGATAATCACAGGAGGCAGATAACAGTATGAAAAATATTTTTTACGATAAGAGTAAGATTGATTATGGGAATTTGTTGTTTCCGCGGCGTGCGCTGTGGATGCTGCTGATTCCCTTAATTATTGAGCAGATGTTAAACTCTTTGATGGGAATGGTTGATACGCTTATGGTCAGCCGCGTCGGAGCAGAGGCGATCTCAGCCGTTTCACTTGTTGATTCGATAAACAATCTGGTACTTCAAGTATTTGCGGCGATGGCAGCAGGTGCGGCAATCATCTGTTCACAATATTTGGGACGAAAAGATGAAAAAGGCTGTAATGATGCCGCCAAACAGATCGTGCTTACCGTAGTAGTGATTTCATCTGCTATTATGATTATTGGCGTTGGCTTTCGAAAGCCGCTACTTTATTTGATATTCGGAAGTGTCGAAGAGGCTGTTATGACTAACGCTCAGATTTATTTTTTGATTACGGCGCTTTCATATCCGTTTATAGCATTGTTTCAGGCAGGAGCAGCATTTTACCGTGCATGCGGAAATTCTAAGTTTACAATGAAAACAGCACTGATCGCAAATGTAGCTAACATTGTTGGAAATACATTGTTTATTTTTGTTTTACAGATGGGCGCAGCAGGAGCAGCTATTTCCACATTGATTTCACGAGCATTGTGTGCATTTGTTGTTTTCTACGCACTGAGAAAGCCAGGCTATGCAATTCAGCTTAAGAATTATTTTTCTATTCGCCCAGACTTGAATCTGATAGTGAAGATTCTTGCAATCGGTGTTCCGTCAGGTATAGAAAATGGAATGTTCCAGTTTGGAAAGCTTGCAATTCAGTCTACAGTATCATCACTTGGAACAGCAGCAATCGCGGCACAGGCGATGACAATCATTTTCGAAAATGTAAATGGAATGGCGGCAGTCGGAATAGGTATTGGATTAATGACAGTTGTTGGCCAAAGTATTGGTGCAGGACGGCAGGAAGAGGCAAAATATTACATAGTGAAGCTTGCCGGTTATGCAGAGATTGCGATGATTATAAGCTGTATTCTTGTGTATATTGCGGCGCGGCCGGTTACTGTACTGGCAGGCATGAGTGAGGAGAGTACCGCGCTTTGTATGCAGATGATTCTTGCCATCACGATTGTAAAGCCTCTTCTTTGGGTACCTTCATTTACACCGCCAAATGGTCTTCGTGCAGCAGGTGATGTGCGATTTTCAATGATTACTGCGACATTGACGATGTGGCTGTGCCGTGTAGCACTTTCTATCTTTTTGATGCGTGTTGTAAAGACAGGTCCGATTGGCGTCTGGTACGGAATGTTCGCAGATTGGGGCGTAAGAGGCGTTATCTTTACAATTCGTTTTGTGAGAGGAAAGTGGCTTAGATTTAAGGTCATTTAAAATAATAATTCGCTCAAAGATAAGTCCTGCGACAAACCAAAATGGTGCAAAGTCAAGGCGTATCAGTCCATTTATATTTGTAGGATCACCAGTGTAATCCCACGGGCAGATGCCGAGTGTGCGAAGAAGCAGGCCAGATGTATATTCCACAGCATATATACAAATGGTGTAAATTAGACCGCGCAGCACGATTGGCTTGTTGCAAAGCCGGCGCCAAATAGGTTCAATGAAAGCAGCAGATCCATAAATAGGAAACATTATAATAGAAGAGTGACCAGTCATGCTGTAGTCGTGAGCAAAAAGAGCACCCATTCCGGTGAAGAAGATTTCAATGAAAAGGCCGGTAAGGCCGCAGCGGATAAAATTGTGTCTCATAGGTGGAATCCTTTCGTAGAAGTGTAAAATAGTTACAATTTAGAATCTCCCGAAAAGTGACAAAATAAACGCGCAGCATCAATATAAGAGCAGGAAATAAAAGACAGCAAACTGATAAAAAGTAACAGGAAGTAATTAAATAAGAAAGGACAGACTAAAAGATGCAGATTGATATAAACGAACTCATTGAACTAGTAAAAAGCGTAAAGCCGATGTTTTTAAATCACACAGAGGCAGAGCATGTAACTGTGAAGGGACGTGCAGATTTTGTTACGCAGGTAGATATCCGTGTGCAGGAATATATGAGAAACGAGCTGTCAAAACGATGGCCGGATGTACAGTTCATGGGCGAGGAAAAGGATAACAGTGACATTGATTTTAACGGTGCAGTTTGGATTCTAGATCCAGTAGACGGCACGACAAATTTGATTCATGACTTTAAGGATAGTGCATTGTCCCTAGGGTTGTGTGAACAGGGGCAGGTGACACTCGGCGTGATCTATCATCCATTTCTTGATGAAATTTTCTGGGCACAGAAGGGAAAAGGCGCGTTCTGCAATGGAAAGCCGATTCATGTAAGTGACACACGGAAATTAGAGGATAGTCTTGTTGCCGTTGGAACAAGCCCATATCACCGTGATCTCACCGAGGAAAATTTTAATGCAATCCGCTGTATTTATGAGCACTGTGTGGATATTCGCCGTATGGGAGCAGCATCCGTTGATCTGGCATATGTTGCCTGTGGACGCGTCGAGGCATACTTTGAGCGAAATTTAAAGCCATGGGATTTTGCAGCAGGAAAAATTATTGTCGAGGAAGCAGGCGGACGAGTGATTGATATAAAAGGAAGTAGTGCAAACGCTATGGCACCGTCTGACATTATAGCGGGAAATGGCTATATCGAAGAAGATATAAAAAAGTTGCTGATTGAACGACGAATTCAATGACAAAGTGTAAAAAGTGTGCTATGATAATTTTGTCGAAAGGAATCACCTTTTGACGAAACAGGGCAGCAAGATACAAAAGATGACGAAACCATACAGGATCACCCTACAAAAGACAACCTGTACGAAAGATGATTTTTACAAAAGATAAAATTCTGAAGTACAAAGGATAGCTTTTACAAAAGATGATTTACAATGTACCAAAGAAAAGCGTTTTCTAAAAGTACAAAAGTGGATGCCTTCAAAAGAAAAGTAATACAAATATACAAAAGACTGCCCTAGATTACAAAAGAGAAAAGATTGCAAAGATACTAAAGAGAAAGCCGCCGTGCGATAAGTGTAAAAGCTGATTGCATGGCGGTTTTACTATATAAAAAGAAACTTGTAACAAAATTAGTTCCATGGTATCATATACATAACATATTATGGCAGTGAATTATCGAAAGGAGATTTAAATGGCACAGTTAAAGCTTCCGATTGGAATTGAAAATTTCAAAAAGATCAGAACAGAAGGATATTACTATGTGGACAAGACTGATGTGATAAGACAGATTTTAGAAGATGGCTGTTTCGTTACATTATTCACACGCCCACGTCGCTTTGGAAAATCATTGAATATGAGCATGCTTCGACATTTTTTTGAAATCGGTACAAACAGTGCGCTGTTTTCAGGTCTTTCTATTGCTGAAAATCATGAGCTATGTCAAAATTATATGGGAAAGTTTCCTGTGGTATCGATCAGCTTAAAGGGAGTTAACGCAAGATCTTATAAAGATGCTTATGCGCTGTTGATGAGTGTGATCAATGAGGAAGTTGGTCGTTTTCAGTTCTTATTGGAAAGTGATAAGCTTACAAAATTTGATAAAACACGTTTGGAGGCACTTCTTGATGAGCATATGACAAAAAGTACACTTATAGGTAGTTTGCGTAAGCTTACAATATTACTCGAGAAATTCAATGGAAAGTGACTGTAAGGCAGCTTTAAAGCAGATAGATGAAAAAAATTACACAGAAACATTGTATCAGGCGGGGGTAAAGCGGATTCTTAAATATGGAATTGCTTGCCAGATTAAAGATTGTAAAGTAATGCTGGAAGAGTAATAGATAGCAAAGGAGAAAAACTATGGAAATCAAAAAAGTAGCAATTCTAGGAGCAGGAGCGGTAGGCTCCTATGTAATAGAGGGAATTTCAGGATGCAGGAAGATTCGTCTTGGCGTAATCGCAGAGGGAGAACGAAACACACATCTTAAGAGTGCAGGCTGTACTGTTAACGGAGTGACTTACCATCCAGAGGTATGGACCTCTCAGGAAGCAGACAATATTGATCTTTTAATTGTTTCATTAAAATATGGCGCATTGCCGACTGCATTAGATACAATCAAAAAGGCAACTAGCCATAACACGATTGTAATGAGTCTGATGAATGGTGTAGACAGCGAAGAAATCATAGCAGCAAAGATTGGCATGTCCCATATTCTTCCGGCTTTGATCAAAGTGGCATCCCACAAAGAGCCAGACGGCTATCATTTTGATCGCAAGTCCACAATTGGCATTATTTTTGGAGAGTATAAATCACCATTTCAAAGTGAACGAGTCAAAGCAGTCTGCGATCTTTTTGAAAAGAGTGATATAAGCTATCGCGTAACTGACTATATCCGCGAGGAGATCTGGAGCAAGTTTCGCCTAAATGTCTGCAATAATCTTCCACAGGCAATTCTCGGTGCGGGTGTAGGCTGCTATCGCGATAGTGTTCATATGAAAGCGATCAGCGAAGGCCTGCGCAGCGAAATAGAAGCAATTGCTTCTGCAAAAGGAATTGAATTTAGTAAAATCGAGTCATCTGCAAAAGGTTCTCCTGTCATGCCATCCGCTCGTTACTCCACGCTGCAGGATTTAGATGCAGGGCGCCATACAGAGATTGACATGTTTTCCGGTGCGCTGATGCGCATGGGTAAAGAACTTGGCATTCCAACTCCATATAACGAATACACATATCACATGATCAAAGCATTAGAAGAAAAAAACGACGGTTTATTTGATTACAAAGAAAAAGACGAGACACCAACCTACTCAAAATAAAAATGATTTTGAAGAGTATTACTTGAGATTACTTAGTGATACTCCCACGCGCGTTCTTGCGAACGGGCGGGGCTTCTTGAGACATGGTAGAACGCCTCAAAGGACCATCACAAGCCCTCTACACCCTGTTACGAGCTTACCTTTAAGCCGTCTTTTTTGCGGCTGTTTGTTTTGATTCTTCGATATATTTGGTCTTGTCTTTCGCACTGCTTACTTTGAACAGTGCGAAATATACAAGCTTCTGTTCCTGTCTGCGATGATGCAGCCACTGGTTCATACCTCTTTTTCTTCGTGGTATGGCGTGTTTTTCATTGTGTTTCGCATGGCAGAGTGCTTCTCTGGTAACTCGAATAACCGTTTTATTCGTGTAGGAGAAGTCACTGACAGTATCAAATGCATTCGGATACACCTTGCGAATGATATTTCCTGAGCCGTTGACATCCGCATTCAGAATCGTACCTTCCTTTGATTCGTACTGTCCACGGGAGATTCGTTTCCCTGAAAAATGATATTCCGGGCGTTCCCCTTCTTTGTAGACTGGAATCGGATCTTTGTCGATCAGGCTTGCCTTAGAAGTATACGATTCCTCTGTTTCAATGACCGGGATGCCCACCTTTGCTGCAACACAGGTCAGTATCCAAAAGAATCTTGTATATGGAATACTGACAAAGTGCTGATTGTTGCCAGGGCCAAGGTTGATTTTCTGCTTCTGGTCTTTGTTGTGTCCACATACGATGACCTCTACTTTGTTTTTCAGACAGAAATCCACTATATAGTGAGCTGCTTTATAGAAAAAGTCGTTGATCCGGCAGGCTCTTTTCTTTGAGATACGGTTCAGTCTGGCAGAGTTTTTCATGGATTTTGTAGAATCCAAGCCTTTTGTTAGCTCTGACAGCAAAACGGCACGTCTGCGGTTGAAATTCTGATTAACAGACTTTAACCAGTGCCCGTCAATGATAAACGGAGTTGACGAGAAGTTTGTCAGCGCGGTCAGAAAGTTGTCAAGACCCGGATCAAGTCCGAGAATCCGTGTGGGATTTGTCGGTGCTTCCGGCATTTTGACGGCATCCTGAAATGTCACATATACCATATATCCGCCATAGCAGGGCTTGACTTCCGTTCTGACATAAGAACCTTCCGGCTTTCCAACACAGAGCGGCACCAGGCAGCGTGGAAATGTGATGTGCATTTTTCCTTTGATATCAGACC
>OGCM01000758.1_pt1 | contig 46904 bp, 51 predicted proteins | sample 1570151 | NCBI WGS metagenome assembly OGCM01 (sample SAMEA4370582, study PRJEB24528) | human gut metagenome
GTTTGGCGACTCGCTTTGAGCGACTTTGCATGATGCATCTTGGTTTTATTCAACTAGCTTGCGTCATGATTTTACTCAGAAACGTTTTGAAATGACCTCTAAGGATGCCAACAATCCCTTTACCAAAAGCAAATACGCCACCCTCAACAGTGTCATGGAATCGTGCCGTGACGCCTTACTTTCCAACGGCATATGGCTTTGTCAGTATCCTGTTCCTGCCGAACCGGGATATCTTGGGTTGGTCACAAAGCTCACCACGCGGAGTCAGGACAATGGCAGTCGAGCCTTGCGGTGGTTCCCTTGCCCAAGGCTGATCCCCAAGGAGTGGGCATCAGCATGACCTACATGCGCCGTTACGCGCTTTCAGCCATGCTCGGTATTGTTACGGAGGGGGATACGGACGGAGAGTTCAACCCAGACAAGCTGAATAGACCTCAGAAACAAAAAAACGCCGTAAACGCCTCGCAGAGAGGTAAAACGACTCAAGATGATTCAGGCAAGCAAAAAAGGTTTCACCACGCTTAAATCGGACGCCAGAGGGACTTTCAAAATTGCCTCGTCTGGATGGAGTTTCATACGAAATTGTACCGGCACAGGATGGTCGGGAGTGCATCCTTGCCACAGGAAACACGACGGCAAAGAAGGAACAGCTTTCGGCGGCAGGTTTTCACTGGAATCCGCAACGAAAAATCTGGTGGAAATATGCTGCATAGTGGAAAGGGGCGTCCTTGATAGGGCGGCCCTTTCTGTTTCTGCTATCAGCTTGGGGAGAAGTGTATGAATGGAACAAGCAAAAGAACTGGAGCGGAAAGGTTACTAGAAATCCTTCGCTACGGATTGGAACGGAATGCGGAACAACAAACAGCGATTCAACTAGGGGACCGTTCCCTATATGTTGGTATGTCGGACATCGCCAAAATGTTGGACTGCCCACGGGCGGCACTGGCTGCCAAGCTCTGCACAACTGAACATAGAAATACGGCCGAAGCTCTCAAACACCAGTTGCTCCTCCAACGGGGGCACTGGTTCGAGAAGGGTGTCCGTCAGGCTCTCATGGGATATGGTTTCTTCCCCCTGTCTCAACTGGAAATTGAGATCAGATACGGAGAGGTTCCTATCAAGGCCCATCTGGATTTCACGCTGGTGGCTGACCAACCCCAGCCGACAGTACGAATTTTGGAAGTCAAATCCACCGTAAGGTTGCCGACAACACTTTCTGAGAGCTACGCCATGCAGATCGGCGGTCAGACGGCATTGCTCAAAGCCTATTGGAATCTGCCCGCCTTTAACCTCGTACAGGATACGGGGGAAGTCCTCCACCACAGAACGTTCCCTGAAATGTGTAATGAATGCCTTGGAGTATCCCTTCCAGATGCTTCAGCTTGTGACATTCAAGGATGGGTTCTCTGTCTCTCCATGTGCGATGCAAAAGCCTTTGGTCCGTTTTTTCCTGAAGATACGGATATCACCCGGTGTTTGGACATGGCTTCCGAGTTCTGGGAAACCATGATTGCGCTGAGAGATAACCTACTGAACCTAAACACGATTCAAACGGTACAGGGACTTTCCCCCCTGTGTCCATCGTGTCTCTGGAGGGAGGACTGTCCACATTTCAAAGGTTCTTCACATCCTGAGTGGTAGGATACCCTCGAACAGTTTATGAGTCTGAAAACACAGAAAAAATCCATTGAAGCAGAGATCGGAGAATTGGAATCCCGTTTGAAAGTCGCCTACCAGCTTTCCCATACGGTCAAAGGAGAATGGATCAACACAGGCAACCACATGTTCCGGGTGATCCCACAGAACGGGAGAGTAACGCTGGATCGAAAACGGCTGAATGAGGAACTTGAAACACTGTTGGGAGAACAGAAAGCCCAGATGCTCATGGCGAGGTGCGAAAAACAGGGTGCTCCCTTTGAAAGGCTCTATGCGGTTCGGGATTGACCTATACGGTTTTAAACCGTATTTTTTTAAACAGGAGGTGTTCCATGACACAATTCTCTTCCCGGACATCACGATTCGATATTCGTATCCCTTCTCACGTCAGAGAAACGGTTGAAATGGCTGCTTCCCTTGAAGGGCGGAGCTTTACGGATTTTCTGATCGCCGCCATGCTGGAAAAAGCGGAAAAGGTCATCTCCACGCATACGCGAATCGAATTGACGCTGAAGGATCAGGCTGCGCTGGCTGAGGTTCTTCGTACGCAATCATGTGAGGAGCCTACTGAATTCATGAAGCGGATAGCTTCTGAATATTGGGACAGGGTCAAGAGCGTATGAACCTGCTGTTTTCGGTGCTTTCCAAGTCTCATGACAGGAAAGGATTTTCATGCGGAAATACCACATTGGACACTTACCTCCAAAAGCAGGCCCGTCAGGATGCCCAACGTGGTTTCTCAACGGTCATTGTTGCTACGGAGGAAGAACATCCTGAAAGAATAATGGGATACTATACTCTTGCTGCGGCATCCGTAGCTTTGGCTCGACTTCCGGAGGAAATACGAAAGACACTTCCCCGGTATCAGGACATTCCCTCCATCCTGCTGGGGAGGCTTGCCGTTTCCAACGCATTTCAGCGACAACATATCGGTTCTCTGCTTGTTTTTGATGCCCTTCGGCGCTCGCTCCGCAATGAGCTTGCATGGGCGTTCTTTCTTGTTCAGGCGAAAAATGAGCAAGTGAAGCGGTTCTATAGCAGATGCATGTTCCAATCGTTTCAGGATACGCCGATGTACCTGTGGATGCACAGAGCACAGGCATTAAAGGTCGTCGGCTCCTAGTTGTTGTAAAACTGCCTATGAACATCCCGGTTTCTCTTCGGAGAGGCCGGGATTTTTTGTTTTCAAAGGAGAAAACCATGAATCAAAATCTGTTCAAGGAATTGGCTTCCCTCGTTTCGGCGCAGCTCGATGCCGGACAGGTCTTTACGGGGACGCCGACAGGGAAAGCTGTCAAAGGGTATGAGAAAGCATGCTCGTACACCCCATCCGTTGATCCGACCTACATTTTCCATGAATCGGCACGGGATGTGGTCGTCTGGTTCATGCACGACCTTGATCCTCTGTACCTGTACGGCCCTACAGGATGTGGGAAGACGACGCTCATCAAGCAGCTTGCCGCACGGCTGAACTACCCCGTGTTTGAAGTGACGGGGCACGGACGGCTTGAGTTTGCCGACCTGTGCGGTCACATTTCCCTGCAAAAAGGCAGCATGGTCTATGAATACGGACCATTGCCGCTTGCCATGCGATACGGGGGAGTTCTTTTGATCAACGAGGCGGATTTGCTCTCCCCTGAAGTTGCCGTTGGCCTCAACGGTGTTCTGGACGGCGCGCCCCTGTGTCTGCCGGAGAATGGAGGAGAGGTCATTTCCCCACATGAAATGTTCCGCATCGCTTGCACCGCCAACACCAACGGAGGCGGTGACGACACCGGACTTTATCAAGGATCCGCTCGGCAGAATATCGCATGGCTCGATCGATTCCTGCTGTGCGAAGTTGGCTATCCCGCGCCTGAAACGGAAAAGGAACTCCTCTCCCGGCAGTTCTCCAACCTTCCCGAACACGTCGCCTCGAACATGGTCAGTTTCGCCAATGAAGTTCGGAAACTCTTCATGGGCGATGCCGATTCCTATGAAAACACCATTGAAGTGACGCTTTCCACCAGAACCCTCATCCGTTGGGCCGATCTTGCCCTCAAGTTCCAGCCGTTGGCCCATCAGGGTATCGAGCCGCTTTCCTATGCGCTGGATCGTGCTCTCGCGTTCAAGGCCACACGACCAACGAGAGCGACGCTCCATGAACTCGTGCAGCGTATCTTTGCCGTAACCTTCTAACCCTAAAGAGGAAAACATGAACACAGCCATTCGTTCCGACATCAGAATTCTGGACAGTCTTGTGGCGCTGAACCTCAACATCAGCGTATGGTCCTCCCGAAAGAAGATGTGCCTTGAAGATTTCGGAGGTGCGGAACTGCCTCCTGAAGACCTTGCCTCTTTGGGAAGCAAGCGTATCGCCGATCCTGACAGCCTCAAGATATTCTCCACCCTGAAGGCCCGTGCCTTCAACTACCTCGACCGTCATGGCGTCCGTTTTATGTCCGGCTGGGCCATCCCGGAAGACAAGGCTGGGGACATCATTGACGAACTGATCCAGATTAGAGAGACGTTCCTTCAGGAAAAAGAATCTTTCCTCGCCGATTACGACCAGTCCATCGAGAACTGGATCGCCAAGCACTGCAAGTGGGGAAATATCATCAGGGAGTCCACGGTAGGGTCGGACTATGTTTGTTCAAGGCTGTCCTTCTCGTGGCAGCTTTACAAGGTCTCGCCGCTCACCGATCACGATAACCCCAACGCCGTATGTGAATCCGGGCTGAATGAGGAAGTGGAAGGGCTTGCCGGAACGCTGTTCAAAGAAATAGCCAACTCAGCCACCGAGATATGGCAAAAGGTCTACGCCGGGAAGGATACGGTGACGCACAAGGCTCTTTCCCCGCTCAGGACCCTGCACCAAAAGCTCTGCGGGCTGACTTTCATCGAGCCTCACGTAGCTCCGGTAGCCAGCCTTGTCCAGACCGCCATCAACAGCATACCCGCCAAGGGCAACATTACCGGAAAGGACATCCTCCTTTTGCAGGGCGTTGTCTCCATGCTCCGCGATCCGCCCTCAATGCTGCAACACAGCCAGAGGCTCATCGAAGGGTACTCCCCCCAGGACGTCATGAACGAGCTTCTCGCCAATGACGTGTTCACCGTATGCCAACAATCCGCCATCCCTGAAGAAGTCCCCTTTGTGCCCGTCCCGCAAAACCATTCCGTAAATATCCCCAACATCGGATTGTGGTGATCCATGATTCGGACAAAAGACATCATGTCCTGTCTGCCCCTGCTGGCCTGTATTCTGGGAAAACAATACAACATCACTGTGGAAATAGGAGGGACGCAAGCCTATACGGATGGAAGAACGATCCATATTCCCGCTTTCAAAATGGATGCGGATGATATTTTTATAAAATTGGCAAGAGGCTATCTGGATCACGAGGCTGCCCACATCCGCTATACGGATTTTCAAGTGCTTCAAAAGGCCAACCTCACAAGATTGCCATTTCATCTTTTCAACATCATCGAAGACTGGAGGGTGGAAACGCTGCTTGGAAAGCATTTTTCGGGATGCAGAAAAAACTTCGACTTCATCATTGCGTATCTTTTTGGAAAGGAAAGACAAAAGGCCGGAAGTACCTCTTCGGTCTTTTTTGTTTTGGAGTACATCCTTTTAAGCGTGAGGAGCTGGGATAGTCCTGAAGTGGAAAAGAACAGGATTTTATCACAGGAAGAAATGGGTAGGGTATTCCCGGGACTTGAGGCGGAACTGGATGTCAGCCTGAAGAAGGTACGCGAAACGACGCGGACGACACAGGATGCGGTTGCCCATGCTCTTGTACTGGAGTCGATCATTAAAAAATGGATACCCGAACAACCGCAAGGGAGTGCGGATCAAACGGGGAATCAGGAAATTCCCAAGATTCCACAGGGCTCCATTATAGAAAAAGGCACTGAACAAGGAGAGCGTCTTGAAGATGTGTTTCCCAAAACGCTGGGAACCATTTTACAGGAAAAGCTCTCGGCACAGGCAGGAAACATAGAGAGGGCTCAATGTACGGTAGCCAAGGTTCACTCCCTCACGCCTGACGCCCTTTCCGCGGATACGCTGAGAAGCATAGGCCGGATTACGAATGGACTCTCCATCAGACTTCAGGGACTCATACAGTCGCTTTCCCTGTCGGCTGTGTATCCTTCAACAAGAGGACGGCTCAACACTGCCAAATTGTTCAGGGTCAAGACAGGAAACCCAAAGGTCTTCACCCAGAAGACGGAAACCATCGCCGTCAATACAAGCCTCCACATCCTGCTGGACGCATCCGCCAGCATGTACGGCAAGCCCATGGAACTGGCGACGGCGTCCTGCCATGCCATCGCGTCGGCCTGTTCCGCCATCAAGGGGCTCACGATGGCCATAACAGCCTTTAACGGAAACTACAGGGGGGATGTCTGTTCGGTCTATCCGCTGCTCAGGGCGGGAGAGCCCGTTCATGCCCGTATCGGCCTGAGGCCGAGCGGAGGAACGCCTCTGGCTCCTGCTCTCTGGTGGGTCATGCAGCAGCTTCTCTTCGTCAAAGAGCGAAGGAAAATGTTGTTCGTCCTGACGGATGGGCAGCCCAACGATGTGCCCGCTACGCAACATGCGCTTGAAATAGCCAATAAAATAGGTCTGGAAGCGTACGGACTGGGAATACTGGATGGAACCATCCACAACATTCTGCCTGATGCCAGCCGAGTCATCCATCGGCTGGAGGAGCTTCCCGCAACTCTGTTTGAGCTGCTGCATGGCGTACTTACGGACAGGAGTAGGCCATGTTCATAAGAAAACGGCTCTGGAGGTGCCCAAGGTGCGGCTATGCGGGCGTGCCTGATTCCACAAGGCTGTGCGAAAGGCTTGGGACAGCCGTAGGCGGAGTCATCGGGGGCTTCGTCGGGTACTGCGCCCTTGGTGGCCCCGTCATCCTGAGTCCAGGCAAATACAGGGGGCTTGTCTCAGGACTCCTGTTCGGAGCCCCGACGGGAAACCAGATAGGCCAGGTCCTCGATACATATCTGCTCCATGTGTGCAGATGCCCTCAATGTCAAAAAATCACCATATATTAACGTAGACAACCGGACAGGGCAGGGGAAAAGCCTGCCTTGTCCCAAAGGAGTACCTCATGGAAAAGCTTCTCTATTTCGTCGGTGGGATCATCGTCGGGAGCATCAGTACGCTGGCGGCTCTCGGATTCACGGAGGAGGAATTGGAGGCGATTGGGGAAAGGTATCACGAGCGGGAAGAAACGGTGATTGAGTAAAAGAAGGAGGAGACCTCGTGGTAGCCTCCTCTTTTTGTATCTTTTATTTTTTGTAGAGTTCTCAACTGTGAGGAGTAAGTAATTTTAGTAAAGCTGAGAACAGTCCCGTTCCGTCCGAAACTTTCCCAAGGCTTCATCAAAAAGTAGCGGGATAAGAGCGGGATAAAAGGGTTTTTAAAAGAAAAAGCCTTTAGGCTGGTAACCTAAAGGCTTGTTTTTACTGGTGCGCCCGACAAGAATCGAACTTGTGGCCTACAGCTTAGGAGGCTGTCGCTCTATCCGACTGAGCTACGGGCGCGCGTTAGGAACGTGTTGTTTTAGGTGTTCAGGCCGGTGAATGTCAAGCCCTGCCGTCGCCATGAGGGGGCTCTTTGTCGTTGATGCCCATGCGCAGGAGTTTTTTCCGGAGTCCTTCCCGTGTGATGCCAAGCAGTTCCGCGGCTTTGCTCTTGTTGCCGCCGGTTTTGTTCAGCACATCAAGGATGAGTTTGCGTTCCATTTCTTGCAGGTTGTAGTTCTGCGCCGTTTGCGTCTCCGCCTGATGGGTATCTGCCCCATCCCGGCTGATGAGCGGTTCCGTCTCGAGAAGGTGGCATCTGACTTCATCCGGCACGATGCGCGTGGAGAGATCGGAAAGCTCCACACGGTTGCCGATCGTCAGAGAGGCGGCGCGTTCCATTTCGTTATTCAATTCGCGCACATTGCCGGGCCAGCCGTATTGCAGAAGCTGCCTGCACACGGCGGGAGAGAGCGAAAGCCGGGGCCGTCCCATATAGGCGCAATGGCGCTCAAGAAAAAGCTGTGCCAGCAAAAGGATGTCATCTCCGCGATCGCGCAGGGGAGGAACCCTTATTTCCGCCACATTGATGCGGTAATAGAGATCTTCCCGAAAGTTGCCCTTGCGGACGGCTTCTTCCAGATTGGCATTGGTGGCGGCGATGAGCTTGATATCCACGCTCACGGGTTTGGAACTGCCCACGCGCAGGACTTCGCGCTCCTCCAAAACCCGGAGCAGCTTGGCCTGATTGGGCAAGGTCATGTCCGCCAGCTCGTCGAGAAACAACGTGCCCCCCGAAGCTTCCTCAATGAGGCCCTTACGCGCGTTGACGCCCGTGGCGATGCCTTTTTCGATACCGAACATCTCGCTTTCAAACAGCGAGTCGGGGATGGCCGTACAGTTGACCGCCACGAACGGCCCTTCGCGCCGGGGCGAGTTGAAATGGATCGCCTTGGCGATGACTTCTTTCCCAGCCCCGGTGGGGCCGAGGATAAGCGTATTGATGGGGCGGCGGGCGATGGTCAGGGCAAGTTGAATGACCTTCCGCATGGCCTCGCATTGGCCCACGATCTTCTTGGTCTGGTAGTTTTCCTGAATGGTCCGCATCAGATGCGTGTTGCGCTCGGCGAGGAGCCTGTGCGCCTCTTCCAGCTCGGCGTTGCGGGTTTTCAGATCCGCAATGAGCTGCGAACGGTGGTATTCCCGGCTTTCCACCTTGACCAGCATCATGCCGAAGGCTTCTGCGAGCCGGACATAATTCTTTGGGCCCGCGCCTTCCTTGGTGAGGGCGAACAGCCTGTCCTCGCTGGCGGGGCGGCCCCAAGCCAGATCGTCACAAAGGTTGATCAGGGTATCCAGAAACGCCTGTTCGGAGAGAGGTTCTTGCTTCACGTTTGTTTCCTGTGCGTTCGTCATTGCCGCTGGAGAGACTGCACCCAGCGCAGTACTTCGGCCACCGGGCCAATGAGATCCTTGGGGATGTAGGCGTTTTCCGTCCCGTTTTCAAAAAGGCTGCGGGCCAGCGGCACATTCCGCATGATCGGGATGCCTTCTTCCTGCGCCACCCGTATCATGCGCTGGGCGAGGAACCCTTCGCCCTTGGCAAGGATAACCGGGAGCGGCGTCCTGTCCTTTTCGTAATCCAGCGCCACGGCGTAATGGGTCGGGTTGGTCACGAGCACCTTCGCTTTGCGCACGTTGCCCAGCGCGTTTTGGGAGAGCATTTCCTGATGGAGCTGTTTGCGCTTGCCCTTTACCTGCGGGTCGCCCTCCATCTCCTTGTACTCCCGTTTGACTTCATCTTTCGACATCATATGGTTCTTGGTGTACTGCCATTTCTGAAAAAGATAGTCCACGGCGGCGATGACGCAGAAGACGCCCGCCGCCATGAGCAACAGGTCTTTGACAGCCATCCCGAGGACTTCCCACATGGTCCAGATCGTCCCCCGCTGGATGGCGAACAGCGTCGGCAGATGATCCCGCATGACAACCCAGACAGTAACGCCGAGCACCGTCACCTTGATGATGTTCTTGAGGAACTCCACAAGGTTCTTCATGGAGAAAACCTTCTGGAACCATTTGGACGGGCTTACGTTTTCGAGCTTGGGCATGGCTCCCTTGAAGGCGAACAGTATGCCCACCTGTCCGAGGTTGGCGACGAGGGCCACGGCCATGACGAGGCCGACGAGCGGGGCGACGATAGAAACAGCTATGTGGAACGTGGCTTCGGCGGCGCGCGGCGCGGCCTCGGCGTAGGGCGTGGACAGCAGCTTCATGGGAAGCTCCATCATCGCCAGCAGCGATTCCAGCAGATGCCCCCCCATCACGACAATATAGACGGACAAGGCGAGCACGGTCAGGGCCGACGGCACGTCCTGGCTTTTGCACACATCCCCTTTCTCGCGCGATTCGCGGAGGCGTTTCGGTGTTGGCTGTTCGGTTTTGTCGCTCACGGCAACAGCCTCCTGAGCTGCTCGAAATCGGCCTTGACCCCATCGAACAATCCTGTCGCGTTCGACAGCAGCATCATGAAATAGAACAGCATCAGAAAAGCCGCGACGCCGCTCTTGATGGGCATGGCAAGCACATACACGTTGAGCTGTGAAGCGAAGCGGTTGATGAGCCCGAGCGAAACGTCGGTGAGCAGGCAGGCCACCACGATGGGGCCTGAGAGCAGAAGCATCATGAGCAGGAGCCAGCTCACGCGCCCGGCGAAGAACAACGGCAGGTTGATGTCCTTAAACACGCTGAGCGGGATGAGCTGCGTGACCGGCCAGATTTCGTAAGAGGCGTAAACCACGCCAAGCAGGGCGAGGAATGCGCCGGTGGAAAAAAACAGGTAGACGGCGCTCTGGAAAAAGAACGAGCCGAGCGGCGAAGTCTGTTCGCCGGACAGCGGATCGGCCCCTTCCGCCATGGACGCGCCGCGCTGGTTGTCGATGAAGAAGCCCGCGCACTGGATGGTCCAGAACAACATGCCGGACAGGTAGCCGAGAAGCATCCCGATGAGCGTTTCTTTGACAAGGATGGCCCCGTACAGGGCGAACGTGGAAGGAGAGAGGCCCTGCGTTTCGGGGAGGCTGGCGACGATGGCGGGGTGCAGTACGAGATAACAGGCAAAAACCACGGTGGTCCGCAACTGCCCCGTGAGGATGTTCCCGCCCATGAACGGGGCCACCTGCACGAGCATGAACAGCCGGGGCATCCCCACCAGCAGCGCCAGCAGTTGCTCGAAAAGGTGCAGTTCGTTGAACAGTGCCTGATAATCCAAATGAAGCCTCCGTGGAGGATGCCGGCCGCTCTGCAACGTGCCGTCCGGCGATGCCGCTGTCTCCCCCTATCCTAGCCCTCTTCTTCGCACCGGGGGCTTCCCCGGCCCTCGCCAATCAGCGTATCATGTAGAAACGGCTGAAAATATCGTCCGCATAGCGAAGGATTTCACCGCTGAGCCATCCCCCCATGATGAAGAGGGTCAGGACTACGGCCAGCAGCTTGACGCCGAAGGTCAGCGTCTGTTCCTGCAACTGGGTGATCGCCTGAATGAGGCTCAACAGGATGCCGATGAGCGAGGCCACGATGATGGGCGGCATCGACAACATGAGCACCAGATAGAGCGCTTTCATGGCGTAATCGATGGCGGCTGATTCCATAGTGCTGTCCGGCGCGGGGGTTCCGCTGACGGGACTCCCGCCGTGCGGCCTCCCCACCAGTCAAAACGTTTGGGGGGATAGGGAAGGGAGTGCGGGGGAGGGGAAAGGAGACCCTTTCCAAAGGGAAGGGACCCCCTATCCAGGCCCTCCCGCTCCCCGCCCCCGATCCTCTTTCTACAACCTGATCCTGCTGACGGGCTGGATCGAAATCTCGGGCGTAACCTCTTGGTACGAAACAACGGGCAGGCCGTAATGCTCGCCCTCGATAAGCCTGCGCACATACCGCCGGATGTCCATGGAAGCCATGAGTACCGGCTTCTGCGTGTTGGCCGTATACTTCCCGGCGGACTCGGTTACGGCGCGCAGGAACCGCTGCGTCGTATCGGGATCGAGCGCAAGGAATGCGCCCGCCGAGGTCTGCCGGATGGCCTTGCGGATCGTCTCCTCGACCGAGGGGTCCAGCAGGATCGCGGGCAGCATGTTCTGCCCCTTCGAATACATGTAGCTGATCTGGCGCTTCAGGGCGCTGCGGACGTACTCGGTGAGCATGACGGTATCCTTTTCCTTGGGGCTCCACTCGATGAGCGCTTCAAGGATGCTCCGCAGGTCGCGGATGGATATCTGTTCCTGCACCAGCCGCTGGAAGATTTCCGCAATACGCTGCGTGGGCAGCAGGCGGGTGGCTTCGCGGACCAGATCGGGGGCGCGTTCCTCCATCTTGTCGAGCAGGTACTTGGATTCCTGCATACCGAGGAACGATGAGGCGTGCCGGGCGAGCAGCAGCGAAAGGTGGTAGGCGAGGATGCGCGCATGGTTCATGATGCTGATGCCCACGCGCTCCAGCGACGCGGCCTTGGACTCGGGGACCCAGAGGGGCTCGACGTCGGGCAGGAACCGTTCACCGAGCTTGAATTCCACGCCAAGCATGGACAGGTTTTCGCTGGTATCGCGGGCGAGGACCATGCCTTTTTCGAGTTTCCCCCGCGACATGGGGATTTCGTTGACGTTCAGGACGTAGGAAAGCTCCGGCAGGCCGGGGTTGGGCCGGATGTTGATGCCGGGGAAGGGCACGCCGAGATCGAAATAGAGCGCGCGGCGCAGGTTCGCCAGCTCCTCATTGAGCGAAGCGTAATCGAGGGATGCGCCCATGTCCTCCGAGATATCGAGGATGATGGGCACGGTGGGCGCGAACTCGTCCCGCGCCGCGCCGGGGCGGGACTTGGGGCGGGCCGTGGGCGTGAGCGACTTGGAGAGTTCCTCTTTGGCGTCCGGGGCCTGCGGGGTTTCGTTGACGCGCTTGAGCACATAGCCGAGCCCGCCGAGGAGGGCCGCCAGCGTGAACAATTGCGGCTTGGGGAAGCCGGGGATGAGGGCGAAGAGGAACACCAGCCCGCCCGCCATGAGCAGCGCCTTGGGCTGGGCGAATATCTGGAGGCCGATCTGCGAGCCCACGTTGTCGTCGGAATCGCCGGTGCGGGTGATCAGGATGCCCGCCGAAATGGAGATGAGCAGCGAGGGGATCTGGGATACCAGCCCGTCGCCGATGGTGAGGATGCCGTAGGTGTGCAGGGCGTCCCCGGCGGTCATGCCGTTCTGGGTGATGCCGATGATCGTGCCGCCCACGATATTCACGACGGCGATGATCATCCCGGCGATGGAGTCGCCTTTTACGAACTTCATGGCGCCGTCCATGGCGCCGTACATCTGGCTTTCCTGACTGATGCGCTCGCGGCGGCGCTGCGCTTCCTCCATGTCGATGACCCCGGCGCGCATGTCGGCGTCGATGGACATCTGCTTGCCGGGCATGGCGTCGAGGGTGAAACGCGCCCCGACTTCGGCCACGCGCTCCGCGCCTTTGGCTATGACGAGGAACTGCACGATGGTCAGGATGAGGAAGACCACCGCGCCGACCACAAAGTTGCCGCCAAGGGCGAATTCGCCGAACGTGAAGATGATTTCGCCCGCGTCCGCCTGAAGCAGGATCAGGCGCGTGGTCGTGATGTTGAGGCCCACCCGGAACAGGGTGGTGAACAGGAGCAGCGTGGGAAAGACCGAGAAGTCCAGCACCGTCCGCACGTACATGGTCATCATCAGGATGGTGAAGGACAGGGCCATGTTCACGCCGATGAGCGTATCCACCACCGGCGTGGGCAGCGGGATGATCATCAGCGCGATGACGGTGACGAGCAGGAAGACGATGTTGATGTCGTTGTGGCGCGTGACCACGCCGACGGCGGAACGGGCCGTGGTGAACAGGCTCATACGCGTTTGCCCATGCTGTTGAAGGGGGGCTCGGCCAGCGCTTGCGCGGACGGGCCGTTGCCGGCGAGGTACAGGTATTCGTTGACTGCGGCCCTCGCTTCATCCTTGCGCCCCTGCTGCCAGAGCGCGCGTGCCCGGAGCAGGTGCAGGGCGGCATGGCGGGTGGAGAGGGTTTGCCCGTCCATGACCCGGTGCAGCAGCTGGAGGGCTTTTTCGGCATTGCCGCGATCCGTTTCAATGGCCGCGAGCGTGGCGGCGGCCCTCCGGGAAATGGCGTCCATACCTTCGGGGGCGAGCTTGTCCAGCGCCGCAAAGACCGTGGCGGCATTGTCCAGACGCCCCATGCGGTAATACAGATATCCCAGAATGGACAGAGTGTTGCGCTGTTCCTGCGTAAGCGCCACCTTAACCCCCTATCATCAGGCCCATGTAGGCGTTGAGGAGTTCCTTGTTTTGAAGCAGCGGGGCCAGTTCGCCGTCGGCCAGCGCCCGGACGGCGGGATCATCGGAATCCTTCAAGGCTTCCAGGCATCCCGCGAGGTTGCCGGAAAACACCTCCGGGCGGAGGATGTCGCCGTCGCCCGCATCCGGGCAGAGCGCCTGCTCCACGAGGTGGTGCGCGTTGCACGGGGAATACAGTTCCTCAAGCCCGGCCTCGCGCAGGACATTGGAGGCGAGGGGCCTCGCCTCGGGGATGCCGCCGCGCGTTGCCGCCGGGCTCTCCATGATGGTCTGGATGCCGAGGGAAGGATCCAGAAGGTTGATGCTCGGCATGGCTGTCCTCCTTTGCCGGTAAAGAAAACCGAGGTTGCGGAATCAGGCTTTGGCGACGGTATCCATGACGCCGCTGAGGAACTGGACGGCCCTTTCGATGCCCGCCGCCGTCGCCTGCCGTTCGGGGAAGCGGGTGAGAAGGACAATATTGCCCTTGTGCACCCCCCCGGACAGCGGCATGGGATCGGCGTGCCGGTAATGGCAGCGCTCGAGCACGCGGCGTGGGGCTTTCACGTCATACTCCGGCACGGCCCGCGCGAGGTAGACGAGCAGTTCGCGCTCCCCGGCGCTTTCGGCAAGCTCCAGGTGGAGCCGTCCGAGGCGCTCCACGTCGAGCGCGGCGAGCCCCGCAGGGGAAAGGGAAAAGGCGGGCATACCCATGCGTCTGCCGAATTCGGCTATTTCACGTTCGATCATCACGCGTCTCCCAAACTGGCGAGGTATTCGTCTTCACGCCGGATGGCGGCGTCCACGGATTCCTGTACGGCGTCGATGACCTTCATGCGGCCTTGTTCGCCGTCGAAAAGCTGGACGGGCAGGTTGCGGGCCATATTCAGGAGTTCCTGAAGGAACAGCACTTCGCGTTCGATATCCGGGGCCTTGGCCTTGGAGGCAATGCGATCGATCTGCATGGCTCCGAGGAAATGTTCTTTGCGCAGGTCAACCAGATCGCTGAGCAGCTCCATCGGAGCAAGCCCGCATTGGACCCCGTGGACATCCTGCCAGCGCTGGAGCAGGCGTTCGCACTGGACATGCGTGCTTTGCAGGAGGCGCACCTGTTCGAGGGTGGCGTGGACGCTTTCGAGATGGGTGGTTTCCATGCTCGGCACGTCCGTGGCGAGATCGTTGCCCAGCGCGTTGAAAAGGAAATCCATCGCCTTGCCGAAGCCCACATCGCCGTATTTCTCATGGATGTGGGCGAAGGCGGCGTTGACGTCCGTAAAGTCGCAGACGGTCTGGCGGTACAGGTCGCGCAGGCCGTCCGCGCTGTCCAGTTCGGGATATCCGGCAGCGGCGAGCGCGCCTTGGACGCCCGAACGGATCTGCGGGCCGTGTTCGGTTTCGAGTTCGGCGAGCCCTTGCCGGATATCTTCAATAAGGGAAGGATCGACGGACGGATCATCCGAAAAGGCGTCGAGCGCCTCGGAAAGGGCTGCATAGGCGTCGCTCGGGTCCGGGAAGCGGTAAAGCGCCTCACGCGAAGCCTTTTCCCTGCCTTCGCGGGCGCGCAGGCTGTCCTTCAGGCGATCGATGTTCTGCGACTTGCCCGCCTCATGCATGAGATCCTGATAGAGCTTGACGCGCTCGGCATAGGCGCTTTCAACGCGTTCCCGCTCCTTGCGGTCCTCAAGTTCGTATTCGTCAGTGGTGTCAGCCGCAAAGGTCAGTTCTTCGGCCGCATCGGCGAGCAGCGACATGGGGTCTTCCACCTGCGCGGCGGCGTTCCCCATGAGTGAGCCCGTGGCGAGAGAGCTCGCCGCCGACGCGGTTGCGCCTCCGGCCATCTGGCTCATAGTGGTGACGGAAAAATCTATGGACATGCCTCCTCCTGCCCGGCTCCCCGCCGGGAAATGAGTCGGCCCCCGTGCCTGGAGGCTGCGGGAACACGTGATTCCGGGAACCGATCCATACCGGCCCGCAAGAAATCATGCGAGAAATATGCCAATCATCGCCTAGCGAGTATCATAGGCCGCAACGTCTTACAAGCGCCTCCTTTTTGATTGATTTGGGTAATAGGCTGTAGTAGTTGTCAAAGAAGATTTATCAATGGATGAGAACAATGTTGGTAGGTGTAAAGGCGAAATAGTGCCAATATTGTTTGTTTTCTGCGCACGGAAAACCATGCAAAAAGGCTTGATGAGCCGAAATTCCCCGTATTTGTTTGTTTGGCACGGAACATGCTAAAAATGAAGCACCAACAACAGGAGCAACGACATGGCATTCACGGAAAAAGACATGCAGGCTCAGGAAGAACAGCTCAGCGCCCTCAAGGACGAGCTGTCCCGCCTCAACCAGAAATTTGATGCGCAGCTCAAGGGTATGGGGCTCACGGAAGACGATCTCAAGCAACAGGAGGCGATGACGCCGGAAGTGGAAGCGCTCGTCGCCAAAGCGAAGGAAGAGGCCAAGCGCGCCGGGGAAGCCCGCAAGGCGCAAGCCTCCCTGGATAACCGTCCTTCCGGCAAAGCTCCCGGCGCGGGCCGCCGTGGAGTCGTCCGTCTTTAACTCTTTTACGATATAGGAGAAGTATGAGTCAAGGTATCGGTGGAGTCGGCGGTTCGGGAAGCGTCAGCGGTGTAGGCAGCCTCGGTACGTGCACAAGCGTCAACTTCATTTTCGCCAAGCTCCAGATGGAGCTGGCCGCCTCGGCCAAGGATTCGGCCCTCGGCTACATCAAGCAGATCGAGAGTGCGCAGGCCGAACAGAAGGAAGTAGCTGATTTGCTCCAGCAGGCTCGGCAAGCTCAGAACGAGGGGGAAAATGGTACGGGCGTAGGGCAAAAAAGCATCAATGGAGTCACCGTGACAGGTAAAGATTGCTACCCTATGTCGAAAGAGCTGGCCACGTTTATGGAACAGCACGAATTAACTTTCCCAAACACGGATAAAGATTATATTTTGGGCAAAGACGAGTGGGATGTCGCAATCCAATCCCTTCAAGCATATCAGGAAACCATCGGTACGGACATCCAGACGCTGATGGTTTATGTGCAGGACTTCATGGGCCAATACAACTCGTACACGCAGGGAGCGAACTCGGCCATCCAGTCCGGTATGCAGACGCTCACCAGCGTGGCCCGCGGGCAATAAATAACGTATCCAAGGAGAATGATATATGGATCCAGTCAGCGGAAACAGCGGTTCGGGAAGTGTCTCCAGTGTAGGCAGCCTCGGCACGTGCACAAGCGTCAACTTCATTTTCGCCAAGCTCCAGATGGAATTGGCCGCCTCGGCCAAGGATTCGGCCCTCGGTTACATCAAGCAAATCGAGGGGGCTCAGGCCGAACAGAAGGAAGTTGCCGATATGCTCCAGAGGTGCCGCGAACTCCAGAATCAGGCCAAGGACAGCGGCGGATGCACTGAAATGCCCGCGGATGTCCGGGAGTTTATGGATAAAAACAATCTCACCTATGATTTGACCACCGGTGGAGTCAGCAAGCCTACAAAGGAAACCGCGGACAGCTTGCATAATAAGGATGAGTGGGACGTGGCCATTCAGTCCCTGCAAGCCTACCAGGAAACCATCGGCACGGATATCCAGACCAAGATGGTGTATGTGCAGGACTTCATGGGCCAGTACAATTCGTATACGCAGGGCGCGAACTCGGCTATCCAGTCCGGTATGCAGACGCTTACCGCCGTGGCTCGCGGCCAGTAAAGATCCCTTTCGCAGGGGCAGCCCCGTCTGGATGGTTCCCGTACATGTGGGGGATGCCCCTTCACCGGATGGCGGTTGCTTGGGGGTACCCGGATCTGCGGGCTGACCTTTCGCCAACACCCTTTTTCCCGCTGTTGCGGGGCGGTTCCCGAGGAGCTTTTCATGACAGAACAGAAACGTGCGGCGGTCGAATATACGCAGGAAGAGCTTGAGACGATGGTCAAGGCCGTCCTGAACGGCGCCACCATCGGGGACGTATGCAACGTCTCTCAGGATATGTTGGAATCACTGTATAGCCTTGGATATAACCTGTACACGTCCGGCAACTACAAAGACGCCGAAACCGTCTTTTCCGGGCTGTGCCTGTACGATCACAACGATCCCCGTTTCTGGATGGGGCTCGCCGGAAGCCGTCAGGCCAACGGCAAGTATCAGGAAGCCGTGGACGCCTACGGGCTTTGTTCGGCGATGGGCGCGCTCGCCAGCCCCGTGCCCGTGCTTCAGGCCGGAATGTGTTACCTCAAAATGGGGGATCGGGAAAAGGCCCAAGGCGCGTTCGTTGTAGCGCTCTCGATGGGCGAAGAGGGCAATCCCGAACACGATGCCGCGCGAGGCAAAGCCTCGGCCATGCTCGCCGTTCTCGAACAAGCCGAGAAGTGAGGTTCCCATGCCCAACTCCATTGATTTTCAGGTCGGCTCGAAGTTCATGGAGCTTGCCGGCGGCGTTGAGGTAAACAACCTCCAGGAGGCCATCAAGAAGGCCCTGCAGGAAATCACGCTGCCGGATCTGCCGTCTTCCTCCCCCAATGCGTCATCCTCATCTTCAGACTTGCCGAGGCTGGCCCCGCCCACGGCGGGAGGGCTCTCGCTCGAAACGCTGGCCCAGATGATCAGCAACGAGACGCGCACGCAGGCCACCAAAGACGGCGTGGCCTCCATCGACGCCAAGGGAAAAGAGCGCGCCGAGATCAACGAGAAGAAGCTGGAAGAGATCAAGGCTCGCCTCGACTCCATGAAATCAAAAGGTATCCTCGATGTCTTCAAAAAGATTTTCAGCTGGGTCGGCGTGATCGTCGGGGCGATAGCCAGCGTCGCCACAATCGTGGCCGGGGCGGCAACCGGGAACCCGCTGCTTATCGCGGGCGGGGCCGTAATGCTCACTATGTCCATCAACAGTGCCGTGAGTATGGCGACCGACGGCAAGGTAAGCATCAGCGCCGGGATTGCCGCCGGATTGAAGGCGTGTGGGGTTCCGGAAGACATCGCCGGGTATGTCGGCATGGCCTGCGAGCTTGCGATCACCATCGTGGGCATCGGGCTGACTATGGGCGGCTCCTTCGGCTCCGCCGCCACGACCTCAGCGCAGACCTTGTCGAAGGTGGCCGACATTGCGCTCAAATCGTCGAACATCGCCAGCAGCGTCGTGCAGATGGGCAGTGGGGCGACGAACATCGCCGGTTCCGTGTACGATTACAAGATTTCCACCAGCTATGCGGATACCAAGGAGCTGGAAGCCATTCTGGAACGCATCCAGCAGGCGCAGGATATGGAGCTTGATTTTCTGAAGGGCGTCATGGAGCGCGCGGAAAAGATGCTCGAAGACGTCAACAACATTATTGAAGGATGTACCGAATCGCAGACGGCTATCTTGACCAATGTCGCGCCGACGATGGCCTAGCGCGGTGGAAGGCGGTGCTCTCACGTCACTGATGGGCGCGGAGGAAGAGGCTTGCGCCGCGTGATGGATGCGGCGTTTCGTGGGTGGCCGAGAGGGCAGTCCGCGTTTTCCCGTACCGGGATGAGCGGTGGCCTGATCGTATACGGGAAGGCCGTAAGCAGTAAGAGGATACGCATATGTCAGGCATACAAGGGTTGTCATCCGATCAACAACAGGTTTACAATCAACTGATAAACGATGCGGGGACGGTCAATGTTTCCCGGGCTGCCGTGGACAAGGAGCTGCAGGTTGCGATGGATGCGGGGCTTTCCTTTCAGGAGGCCGCCGCGCAGGTCCGCAACGATTTGCCGACGCTCACCCCGCCGAAAAGTTCTTCCGGATCACTCGGCGGATGGGTGGGCGTGGCCTCCCCGATGGCGAGCATCAATGCCCTCATTACGGAAATGAGCGCCGAACAGCGCAAGGAAAACCGTGAGGTCATGAAAGCGCAAACCGACAGTATCGCCATGTCGATGGAGCAGCAGGCCGATGAAATCCGCAAAAAGGCCGTGGCGCAGCTCGTCTGCGGCGTCGTGTCCGGGGCGATCAACATCGGCATGGGCGCTGTCCAGTTCGGCATGGGCATGAAGCAGCTGTCCGCAACCAAGGGGCAGGCGAAGGGCCAGCAGGAACTGAATGAGAACCAGCTGAATAAAGAAACGCGGGCCCTTGAGAAGCAGCAGCATACTCAACAGAAAGGGCTGAATAAAATTGCGAAGGACATAGACAAGCATGGAGCCGCCAGAGGGGCGGAGAAGCTTCGGGCCGAAGATCAGCTGCAGCAGACGACTGACAAGCTGAACAGAAGCCGTGCGCAGCTGGACGATGCCCGCGCCGCCACAGCCAATCCGAGCGCTGCGGAGCGGCGGGCTTCGGGGACCTCGCAAGCCTATGGCGTCATGGGGCAGTCCATGTCCCAGCTCGGGCAGGGGGTAAGCGGCATCGTCGGTTCCGTCGGGGATTTCATCGGGGCGCAGTACGACGCCGCCATGAAGGAGATGGAAGCTGATCAGGAGCGGATGCGGGCTAGCCGCGATGCGTTGAAGAGCATCAACGACAGCCTGTCCGAACTGATCCAGAAGTCGATTTCCACGCAGGACGCCATCCAGCAGAATATGAACCAGACCCGTTCACGGATTTTGGGATAGGAGGTCGTATGGCTATCAACGGCATTTCCACGCAACAGGTTTCGGGAATTTCCCCCAATGCGGGCGTATCTGCCAACGGGGGCGCGTCGATCGAGAGCGTGTCGAACGCCATCAGCGCGGCGGCGAACAAGGGCATTACGCCTGCGGGGCCCACGGTGACGGAACGGGACAGCCGGGGCTCCACCTATGGCTTCACGCCGTACCACGACCATGACGGCAACAAAATGGTCTATCTGGAAAGCCGCTCGGCGTCCGGAGTCGTTTCCCATATGCCGCTTAAACTCGAGCAGCTCGAATCCCTATGCTCCAGAAGGGGCATAGCCGTCCCTTCGTTGCAGTACAATTAGGGGGAGGATCATGGTAACGAACAGCGAACCGCAAGATCGGCTTTTGGAAGAATTGAGCGCATGTTCGGCGGCGCTGTCGGCCATCGCGGAGAGGCTCGAAGCGGAAGGGCGTTCCCTGGAGGCCCTGACGGATGCCGAACAACGGGAAATCGAGGCCCTCGGCAAACGGGTGGAGCGTTGTGACCGCCAGCTTGACGAATGCCTGAAGGATACGCCTTCGTGCGGGAAGGGCCCCATGCCGCACGTTTGGGGCATCCGCGTTTGATGATTGACAAGGCGTTGTGGAAGACCGCATAGTTCCCTCAAGGAGGCAACATGTCGCTTTTGCAGGAATCCGTTAACGCACTGACGGCGGCTGCGGGCTGGAAAAAGGCCTCTCCCGGCGCGGACGGCGTCTTCCGCTTTCGTCTTGAAGGCGATTTGGACATGGAGTTTTTTTCGCCTGATGGGCGGACGGGCATCCTGCGGGCCGATCTTGGCCCGCTTCCCGACGCGGAACAGGATGCGGACGAGCTCTTGCGGAAGTGCGCCTCCCGTGTGGCGGCGGCCGCACGTACCCGGAGGACGGTCCTTTCGGTGGATGAAGGCAGGTTTTCACTGCACCTTGTTGTGCCTTTGGCGGAGGGCGTTGCCTCGATGCCGGGGTATGCCAAGGACTTTTTGAATGATCTGGCATGGTGGAAAAGACAGGTGCAGGGCGGTGGCGCGTCGGCGTTTTCTTTCTTCTCCGGTATGCAAGCCTGGAATATGGGGCGCTGATGCGTTGTCGTGGTGGCGTTTCGCTCTTGATGGTTTTTGCACTCGTTTTCGGAGTGCTTCTGGTTTCTTGCCCGGCGTTTGCCGTCCAAGGGGGATTTTCCCGTCCGTACACGCATTATGCGGACGATGAGGATCTGACCGTCATCCTCACGAACTTCGCCCGCTCGCAGGGGCTCGGCGCTTCGTTCTCTCCCGGCGTGGTCGGCAAGGTGAGCGGGCGCTTTGATGCCGTTCCCCCGGAAACCTTTCTGAAGGGGATGCAGGCCGCCTTTGGCGTGACATGGTATCGGCTCGGCTCCACCCTCTATTTTTACAGCGAATCGGAACTGTCGCGGACGTTCATCACCCCGCGGGCCATGACCGCGGAGCGCCTGTACCAGATGCTCCGGCAATCGGCGGTGTTCGCCCCGCAACTTCCCGCGACGCTCGCCCCCGGCGGCGCGATGATCGTCGTGTCCGGCCCGCCCACCTACCTTGCCCAGATTTCAGCCGCCGTCACCGCCTTTGAAGAGGCGCAGATCACCAATTTCGTGATGAAGGTCTTTCCGCTCAAGTATGCGTGGGCGGAAGACATGTCCGTCAACAGCATGGACAAGACGGTGACCATCCCCGGAGTGGCGAGCATCCTCAGGGCCATGGTCACGGGCTCGCCCAATTCCGCGACCCGGGTGACGCAGGACACCGCCACTGTGGACAAGCTGTCCGGCACCGGGCTCATCGCGCAGGGACGGATGACGCCCGTGGCTCCCGATGCCCCCGCCCCCGCCGCGCAGCAGGGCGGACAGGCCGCTCCGCAGAATGCCACGCAAGTGAACATCATGGCCGATCCGCGCGTCAATGCGGTGCTGGTCAATGATGCCGAATACCGGATGCCGTACTACGCCAAGGTTATCGCGGATCTCGACAGGCCCGTGGAACTCGTGGAAATCCATGCCGCCATCGTGGACATCGATTCCGACTTCAAACGAGATCTCGGCGTTACATATCAGGGCGCGAACAGCCGGGACAAGGGCTGGAGCACCGGAGGCGAGTTTTCCGGCACCGGCGACAAATTTTCGCCTCTGCCCACGATGGGTACCCCGTCCGGAACGGGCATGAACCTGTCCACCATCTATACGCACGGGGCGGACTTCTTCCTTGCCCGCATCCAGGCGCTGGAGGCGGAAGGCGAAGCCCGGATGCTCGGGCGGCCTTCGGTGCTGACCGTGGACAATGTGCAGGCCACGCTGGAAAACACCAGCACCTACTACATTCAGGTGGAAGGCTATCAGGCGGTGGATCTGTTCAAGGTCGAGGCGGGGACGGTCTTGCGCGTGACCCCGCACATCATCCGCAACGAACGCGGCCAAACCTCCATCAAGCTCGCGGTCAGCGTGCAGGACGACCAGAACGACAGCAAGGATGCGCCGGTCAGCGACAACAGCGTTCCGCCCATCAAGCAGACGAAGATCAACACGCAGGCCATCGTGGGCGCGGGGCAGAGCCTGCTTATCGGCGGGTACTACTACGAGCAGAAGTCCACGGATGCCAGCGGCATACCGATCCTCATGCACATCCCCGTGCTCGGAAACCTCTTCAAGACGACGAGCAAGGGGACCAAACGCATGGAGCGCCTGATCCTCATCACGCCGAAGGTTATCCATTTGGATGAGATCCCGACGACGCCCCCCCGCGTGGACGAACCCACATTCCACAGATCGCCGACGCAGGCCGATTATGAGGAACGGGTTCCGGCGGCTCCGCAGAGCGGCTGCTCCCGGAAACGGCCCGAACTGGAGACGGTGACGCCCGCCACGGCGATCCCGTTGTCGCCGCCCGCGGCGCGGCAATCGCCCGGAGTACAGACGCAGGCACGGCCTGCGGGAGCGCTATGAGTGCCTCCGGCTTGATAGTCTTTCGTCTTTTTTCCGGCCCCCACATGGGGGCGGAACTTGTCTTGCCCGCAGGGAATCAGCTTGTAGGGTCCGACGACTCTTGCGACATCATTCTTCAAGACAGTTCAGTCGCTTCCCGGCACGCGAACATCGTCATAGGCTTTTCCGGGGACGGCGTCCCGTCCGTGCGGGTGACGCCGCTCGACGGCGAGATACTGCTTGATGGCGCTCCCTTGCCGTCCGACGGTGCGGACATCCCCGCGCGTACGCCGTTTTTCCTGGGCTTGACCTGCATGGCGTGGGCGGAGCCCGGCGAGTCGGCGGACGCATGGCGTCAGGTCGCGTCCGGCTTGCAGGAGCGGCGTTCGGTGCAGGAACGCCCGGAACCTGCGGAGCCGCAGCGCGAAGAGCCGGTCATGGATCTCGGTGATCCGATGATACTGTTGGAAGAAGGGACTTCTGTAGGCGCCAACGGCGTTGGCAAAACGCTTTGGGAGCGGTTGCGCTCCTTGCCTCCGCAGAGGTTGGCCCTGTCCTTTCTTCTTTTGCTGGGCCTGTGCGGACTAACCTTTTCCTATGCGGGCAGAACCCTGGATGCGGAAACGAGAGTCAAGGAAATCCAAACTCTTATTGACGAAAACGGTTTTCGCACATTGGTCGTATCTCCTCAGAATGAAGGCGTCGGAGTGCAGGGAGTCTTGCGCGACGATTCCGAAAGGGCCGATCTGCTGCGCTTGGCACAAGGTGTGCAATACCCTGTTTATCTTGATGTGACGCTCCGCGGGGACAGGGTCGATGCCGTAACGTCAGCCTTCGCAAGCCGGGGATTCTCCCTCTCCGTGCAGGAGAAGACGGATAACCCGGACGACGGCCTGAGCCTTGCCGGGTACATCAAGGACGGGCACGTGGAAGAGCAGGCCTTTTCCGCCGTCCGCGAAGATGTCCCGGAACTGCGGGAGCAAGCCGTCTGGAGCCGTTTGGACCGGACCATCCGTCACGCCGACGCGGTTGAAGCGGTCCTGTTGCCGCTCTTGAAAGAGGCGGATCTGGCTTTTGTGCAGGTCCGGTTCCTGCCCGGAAAGGTGGAGCTTGCGGGCCGGTTCGATGTGGCCCAGCGTATCCGCCTGGACGGCGTGCTGGACAAGGCCCGTGCGGAACTCGGCGTCCCGGTCGTGTTCGATGTGGTTGCGTCGTTCGAGAAAAAGCGGCCTCAAGCCGAAGTCGGGCGTGAAGCCGCGGCGCCGCAGCAGGCGGAGGCGGGAGACGCTCCCGCGCCGCAAGCCGATGATGTGCCGGAACTCCGGGTAACCGGGGTAACATTGACGCCCATGCGTTTCATCAGTCTGGCTACGGGGCAGCGTGTCTTTGAGGGCGGTCTGCTCCCCGGCGGATATGTGCTCGAGTCCATCGACGTGAAGGAGTTGAAGCTCCGTAAGGATGGGCGGATAATCGTGTATCGACTGAGAGGTTCCAATGAGTGACGCGATGGTTTCCGTGCTGGATGTCCTTGACGATCCCCGCGCCTTGCAGGGCATCCGGGATGACGTTCTGGAAATGGATCTGGCCGTCAAACGGCATATGGATACAGGGTTGACCCCCGACGAATGGGCTGTGGCGCAGGCCGTCCGGGAAGCGACGCAGGCTGCGTTGCATTCTATGGACAACATGGCGAAGTAAAAGGATTTCTAACAAAAGTGAGTTTGCCATGAATATCAACGGCACAAGTGGAACGCCGGGATTGAACGTCAATGAGCTGTTCAACAGCGGCTTGGATTCGATCAGCAGCAAGGGCAAGGATCTGCAGGCCAAGATGACCGAGATGCTGGGCAAGGACGAAGTCAGCCCCGAGGACATGATGGCCCTCCAGTTCGAAGTTGGGCAGTACAATGCCATGTTGGAATCGCTCTCGTCCGTCACGAAGAGCATGACGGATATGATGAAGAGCCTTGCCCAGCGTACCGGTTGAGTTCGTCTCCCGTCCGGAATCAGGTTCCGGGACCGCACCCCGGATGCTTTTGCGTGGCTCCATCCCGCGCATGGCGCGTCGGACGGGATGACGGACAAGGAGAAGGGGCTGTCCCCTTCTCCCCTTTTTGCGTTTAGCCGGGGTTGCCCGAGTTGCCCGCATCTTTTTACGATTGGAGAAACGCCATGCTGTCCGATACCCAGATCAGCCGTTTGCTTGATGTCGCCAACGCTGCATGTCACGGAGGAAACGTGGTGGATGCGCGTACCATGTACGCGGGGGTGCTCGCGCTCCGCCCGGGATTTGCGCCCGCTCTCATGGGCAAGGCCCTGAGCCATATTGTGGTGGATGATTTCGACGAGGCGGAACGGCTCCTGAAAGATGAAGTGCTGGCCGCCATGCCGGAAGATGAGGACGCGCAGGCGCTGCTTGGTCTGTGTTACACCTTGGCGAGGCGGCAAGGCGAAGCCGAAGCTGTGCTTGCCCCGCTGGCCGCCGGCGAAGGCCCGAGAGCGGAGCTGGCCGCCGGGTTGCTTGAAAAACTCCGGCAAGAACCGTAGGCTGGCGTAATCCAGCGGAGGTGGCTGTGGACATTTCCGGTCTTGGGGCTTCAAAGCTTTTGGAGGCGCTGGAAAAGCTGGGCGTCTCCAAGGGGGCCGAACTGCGGAGCTTTGGCCCGCAGGGAGAACCTCCCGCCGAGCTGGTGCGTGCCTTCGAGGATGCGCTGCGCGCGCCGGATGGACAGGGCGGCCCGTCCGTGCAGGGCGTTGCCGAAGGCTCACAGGGGCACGGCCCTTTTGAGGGGACCGGACAAGATATCCCGGAAGTGACGCGTGCGGATGAGGCAAGCCCTCCGAACCCTTCCGAAGATCCCGTGTATGGCATCCCCGAGGGGAGCCGGGTTGACGGCATCGGCGGCACGATGCGGATAGAATCGCCTTCCGGGACGCAGGCCGTGGAAGGGCGGACGGATGCCGTTCAGACGGACGATATGCAGGAGCTGGCCCGGCTGCTCGAGCGGGTCGGCGGCGGGAACGCTTCCGCGACGGAGTTGTACCAGCTGCAATTCCTTGTGGGGATGCTCCGGGTACAGGCCACAGGCGGGGCGAAGTTGTCGCAGCAGGTCAATCAGGGTTTTGAATCGTTGTTGAAGCAGCAGGGGTAGAATGTGACGGAAACGGGGCGTGGACATATGACGGAAGCACATGGGTCCGGGAAAAAAGGGATGCGCTGGCTCCCGTTTCTGCTGGTGTTGCTGCTCTGTGCGGCGCTTCTGGGCTGTCAGGTAGAAGTGTACCGCGGGCTGACCGAGGCGCAGGTCAATACGATGCTGTCCACGCTGCTCAAGCGCGGCATCCGGGCCGAGAAAACCGCCGCTGGAAAGGCTGGGTTCACCTTGTCCGTGGATGAGGATCAGCTCGTTCAGTCCCTTGAAATACTGAAAGAGAACAACCTCCCTCGGGCGGACTACGAAAACCTCGGCAAAGTTTTTTCCGGGCAGGGGATGATTTCGTCCGCCTCGGAGGAACAGGCTCGCATGGCCTACGCCATCTCGCAGGAGCTGTCCGACACCTTTTCCCGTATCGACGGCGTGCTGACGGCCCGCGTCCATGTGGTGCTCGGAGGTACGGATCAGGCCACCGATACGCGTACCCTGCCTTCCGCCGCCGTTTTCCTTCGCCATACCCCGGACTCGCCCGTCGTCAATCTGGTCGCCAAGATCCGTGAGCTTACGTCCAAGGCCGTGCCGGATCTCGACTATGAACGTGTCTCCGTCATGCTTGTCCCTGTGCGGGAACAGGTTTCCGTGCCCATGCAGCCGGCCCCGAAATTCCTCGGATTGCCGATCGCGCCGGAGAATGGGCCGCCATATGCCTTGATCGGCGCGGGGATCGTCTTTTTGGCGGCGCTCGCCGGACTTGCGCTGTTGGCGCTTTCCCTGCGTGATGCCCTGCGGAAGCGCAAAGAGGCGGCGAACGCCTCGGAAGAACAGTCGTCGTAACGCTGGCACGGCCGGACAGGTATGCATACCTCGTTTTTTTCCGACATCATCGCACGGAAACCCGCGCTGTTTCGGGCTATGCTGGCCTTCAACGGCCGCTTGGGCTCCGCTGCGCCGGACTGCCCTGAAGAGTGGCGCGTTCCCGGTTTGGACACGGCGGTTGTGGCGGCGGAACTCTCGCTGCGTGGCTCGCCCGTATTGGCGTGGCCTGTCGCGCCGCCGGAAGAAGGGTTCTGGGATTTCACCGACGAATCACGGCGTTTGGCCTTCCTGAGTGCGGAAGAGTTGGAGCGTCTGGGCAAAGTGTTCGGCGTGTGTGTCCATGCTGCGGAGCTGGCTCGCATTATCACCCGGGAGCCGGTTTTGGCCCTGCGTGAAGCCCTGGGGGAACCGCTGTACCGCTATGGCATCCAGCGCGGGCAGTATCAGCTTGGCAGTGTGCGGCAGTTTTTTCTGAGCCGCGACGTCCGGGAGCCGTTGCTGGAACGTATGCAGCGCCACGGCCGTCTGGCGATTGCCATTTGCCGCGCTCCTTGGCCCACAGCCTTGAAGGAACGGGCCGCCGAGAATCTTGAGGATGCGCCGCCGTCGGTGTCGCCCGCGGTTCAGCGGGCCGTATGGTTTGGTCTGAAGAAGCTGTTGCTGAAGGAGGTTGCACCGCAATGGGCTCCCTGTTTCGATTGACCGGGGACACGGTAACCCCGTCCGCCGGGACGCGTGTGCTCAAAGCCTCTGAGACTGCCGTCCTTCTGGAGGCCAATGCCGTGCTCGACGCGGCCCGTGAGCGTGTGGCCGACATGGAGCGCAAGGCCGGGGAGGCCTATGAGCGGCGGCGCGAGGAAGGTTACCGCGACGGCGTGGAGGAAGGCCGCCTCGAACATGCCGAGAAGGTGATGGAAACCGTGCTGTCGTCGGTCGAGTACATCGAAGGCATTGAGGCCACGTTGGTGAATGTGGTTGCTGTGGCCGTGCGCAAGGTCATCGGCGAGATTGACGAAAACGAACGCATCGTCCGTATCGTCCGCAATGCGCTGGTGACGGTCCGCAATCAGCAGCACGTGACGATCCGCGTGGCGCCCGCCGATGAAAAGGCCGTCAGGGCGGAACTGGCGTCCATGCTGGCTTCCGTGCCGGGCGGGACCAGTTTTCTGGATGTCGTGCCGGATGCGCGTCTTGAGCGGGGGGCGTGCCTTTTGGAAAGCGAGCTCGGCGTGGTCGATGCCAGCCTCGAGACACAGCTCAAGGCGTTGGAAAACGCCCTGCGCTCCAAAATCGCTTCATAGCGCGTACCGATTGCGGGAACAACGCCGACCAACCGCTTCAGCCGCCCGCCCCAATGTGATCGCGGCCCGATTCATTGGTGTACACGGTTCCCCCATTATAGAGCGGCGTGTGCCGTTGCACGGCACGGATTGAGAAAGGACGTTTTGGGGCCACGCCCGCATTTTCGGCCCTTGCGGAGGGGCGATTGGGCGAACCTGCTTTGGATATCGCGGATATGGTTTGACAAACGGATGGATGCCCTATGGCCTTTGAATATATCGGAGCGCTTCTTGAGGAAGCGGTGCAGTCGACCGCCTCGGTGGAGGTGCGGGGCCGCGTGGAGCAGGTCGTGGGGACCATCATCCGGGCCGTGGTGCCGGGGGTGAAGGTCGGCGAACTGTGCATCCTGCGCAACCCGTGGGAGGACTGGACGCTCCGGGCCGAGGTCGTGGGCTTCGTGAAGCAGGTGGCCCTGTTGACGCCGCTCGGCGATTTGCAGGGCATTTCGCCCGCCACCGAAGTCATCCCGACGGGGGAAATCCATTCCGTACCCGTGGGCGAAGATCTCCTCGGGCGCGTCCTGAACGGGCTCGGCGATCCCATCGACGGCGGGCCGCCGCTCAAGCCCCGGACCCACTATCCGGTTTACGCCGATCCCCCGAACCCCATGCTCCGCAAGATCATCGACAGGCCGATTTCTCTGGGCCTGCGCGTGCTCGACGGGGTGCTTACCTGCGGCGAGGGGCAGCGCATGGGCATTTTCGCGGCGGCTGGCGGCGGTAAAAGTACGCTCTTGTCCAGCATCATCAAAGGCTGCTCCGCCGATGTGTGCGTGTTGGCGCTGATCGGCGAGCGCGGCCGCGAAGTGCGTGAGTTCATTGAGAACGATCTTGGCCCGGAAGGGCGGAAAAAGGCCGTGCTGGTCGTCTCCACATCCGACCGCTCGTCGATGGAGCGTCTCAAGGCCGCGTACACGGCCACGGCGGTGGCGGAATATTTCCGGGATCAGCACAAGAGCGTTCTGCTCATGATGGACTCGGTGACCCGTTTCGGGCGCGCACAGCGCGAGATCGGCCTTGCCGCGGGCGAGCCTCCGACCCGGCGCGGCTTCCCCCCGTCCGTGTTTTCGACGCTTCCCAAGCTGATGGAGCGGGCGGGCAATTCGGACAAGGGCTCCATCACGGCGCTGTATACCGTACTGGTGGAGGGCGACGACATGACGGAGCCCATTGCGGACGAAACCCGCTCCATCCTTGACGGGCACATCATCCTGTCCCGCAAGTTGGCGGCGGCGAACCATTACCCCGCCATTGACGTGCAGGCCAGCGTCAGCCGCGTCATGAACGCCATCGTTACGAAGGAGCACAAGAAAGCCGCGCAGGCGCTCCGCAAGGTGCTGGCGAAGTTCGCCGAGGTGGAATTGCTCGTGCAGATCGGCGAATACAAGAAAGGATCGGATAAGGAAGCCGACGACGCGCTGGCCCGGATCAACGCCGTGAACGCGTTCCTCAGGCAGGGTTTGGACGAAAAAAGCACTTTTGAGGAAACGCTGCAGGCGCTGTATAAGGTGGTGGCCTGAGCGTGGAAAAGTATCCGCTGGCTCCATTGCTTAAAGTGCGCGAATACCGGGAGGATGCGGCCAAGAATGCACTCAGCGCCGCCGAGCGCGCCGTGGTTGAGGCGCAGGAGGCGGTGGAGCGGTACCGTGAGGAGTTGGAACGCTACAAGGTCTGGCGTCAGGAAGAGGTCGAGCGCCGCTATGACGCGATCATGGGCAAGGGCCTGAGCCTCAAGGAATTGGATGTGTTCAAGGCCGGGCTCGGTGCGCTGGCCGATGGCGAGTTGAAGCTGGAAGAATCTATCGCCCAAGCGCTTGAAAACGTAAAAAAGCGTCAGGAGGACGTACGCAAGTCCCGGGAGGCCGCGCGGCAGGCTCAGCACGAGACGGCCAAAATCGTGACGCATAGGGACATCTGGCTCGTCGAGGCCAAGCGTGAGGCCGAGCGTCTGGAAGATTTGGAAATGGAAGAATTCAAACCGCTGCCGCCTCAGGGGACCGAAGGCGAGCTCTAGGGGCGTTTCACCCTCGAAGGGGCAGGAAGCATTGGGGGAAAGGAAGGGAAACCTTTCTGGAGAGACGTTTTTCCCATCCGGCTTCCTCAAATCTGCCGATACGGAAGCTATCCCGCTCTTTCCAATGCCTTTTGTGTCCATTATGTTCTTACGGCATTTTGGGAATTGAGCGCCGGTTGGAGCGATAGCCCTTTCAAAATAAAGAAACCCGTCCATAAGCGGAGGAATGCGGGAGGTGTCGTATGGCTGACTTTATGAAGGTGGATATGTCCCGGCTCGGGCAGGCTGAAGGCCGATCTGCGGATTCCGGCATGGCCGCGCCGTCGGGTGCGGACGTGGATACCTTTCGGCAAGCCATGCGGCGGGGTCCGCTTGACGAACGGCAGGGGTCCGGAGGAGAGGAGTCCGAAGGGGGACGTGGGGCTTCCCATGCTCCTGACGAGGATACCTCAGCCGAGGCCGAAGCGCTTTCCAGCATGTTTTCCCGGATGACCGGGCCGTTGGATACGCTTTTTGCCGGACGCACGGCGCAGACGGCTGAAACGGCGGCTCCGTCCGGAGATGCTCCGGATTTGGGTGCGCTGGCGGAAAAGCTCGTGGAGCGGATTCTGGTTTCCGGGCCCGACGGGGGTCATGAGATACGCCTCACCCTTGGCAAGGATGTCCTCCCCGGAACAGAAATCCGGCTCCAGCGCGGGAGCGACGGCGTGCTGTCGGTATATTTGGCGACGGACAACGCGGCATCCTTTCAGACCCTCGTCGGCGCACAGGAATCCTTGAAGGCGCGGCTTGGGTCGTTTGAGAAGGATGTCCGCGTCGAAGTGATTTCTGAACGGGGTGGGGCCGAAGCCGAGAGCGGCGATGGGCGTAGGCAGTCGCGCGGCGAGTATGTCGCTCCGGACGAACGGGATGCCTGACCCCGGCGCACGGGGAGGGATGCCGCGCCAGCCGTTTGAAGAGGCGCAGCCTGAAACTTTTTGTAACAGCCCTCCATTGCCGGGGGCGGAGGAGTACATGGAGATACTGCCTTTCCGGGCTCCGGCGCTTTCGCCGCTTGAAGCGCACGTCTTCAACCTGCTGTGCACGCGGGCGCAGCCGTGGCCCATTGATGTGGCCGGTACGCCGTGCGCGTTGGAGGCCGGGGGCCTTGCGGCTCCGGTCCCTCCGGTGTGCGCTTTTGACGTCGTTTGCGGCGAACGGACATGGCGCGTGGAACTCGGCAGCCTGCGCTTGCTGGCTTTGCATCCGGCAGTGGCGGATGTGCCGCCGAACGCCGCACTGCCCGAGGCGCTGCAGTTGGCGGTTCTCGACTTGCTGGCCGCTCCTTTGGCGGAACTGGCGCAAACGTTTTTGCATATGCCGCTGGCTGTCCGCAACGCCCGGATGATCGAAGCGGCGGAACCGGCCGTTTGTGCGCTTCCCCTGACGTTGCGCGTGCCGGTGGGGGCGGGGGCCTCAGCAGAGGCGTATCCGATCCCTGTCAGGCTGTGCCTCCCGGATCGGGAGAGCGCGCTCGAACTGGCGGAACGTCTGGACGCCTTGCCGCGCCGCCGCGCACTGGGGCTTGCCGGGGACGTGCCGGTTCCGGTCAGCCTCGAAGCGGGGCGTATGCGTCTTTCCGTCAACGAGCTGTCTTCCCTTGAACCTGACGATGTGCTGCTGCCGGAAACCTATCCGGCGCGTGAGGGCCGCGTTACGCTCCGCCTCTGCGCCACGTCGCGTTCCCTTGCGTTCGCCTGCTCCCTCGCGGAGGGCTGCGCGACCATCCTTTCTGTCTTGAATCCCGAGGAGGGGCCCATGTCCGACGAAAACAATACGGCTGCCGGGGCCGCGCCGTCCGAAGGCGTCGATACCGGCGAACTGGAAGTGACGCTGACCTTTGAACTGGAACGCCGCCTCATGACGGTGCGGGACGTGGAGACGCTCGCCCCCGGCTATACTTTCGCGTTCGGCGGCGATGCGCTCGCCCCGGTCACGCTGTACGCCAACGGCAAATCCGTCGGCAAGGGGCGCCTTGTGGATCTGAACGGGACGCTCGGCGTACAGGTCGTCAGCCTCGGCAAGGTGGGAGAGTAGGCATGACGGGCGTCAATCCGTTGTATTTCATTGTGGGCATGGCTTTGCTGGGCCTTGCTCCGTTTTTCCTGATGATGGTCACGTCCTACGTGAAGATCGTGGTGGTCACGTCGCTTGTCCGCAACGCCCTCGGCGTGCAGCAGGTCCCGCCCGCGATGGTCATGAACGGCCTTGCCATCATATTGAGCCTGTTCATTATGGCCCCCATGATGATGAGTACGATGGACATCGCCGAGAAACTCCAGATCAGCGCGGAGCCTTCGCCGAAGGAAGTCATCGGCATCGTCGACAAGCTGTCGCCGCCGCTGCGCAAGTTCCTTTCGGACAATACGGAGGACGGCGTGCTCCGGGCCTTCATGAGCACGGCGAAGCGTATCTGGCCCAAAGAACAGCATGATCAGATTTCCAAAGACAACATGCTGATCCTCGTGCCCGCGTTTACCATTTCCGAATTGACCAAGGCGTTTCAGGTGGGGTTCCTGCTGTATTTGCCGTTTATCGCCATCGACCTTATCATTTCCAATATCCTGTTGGCGATGGGTATGATGATGGTATCTCCCATGACCATTTCCCTGCCCTTCAAACTCCTGCTTTTCGTGACCCTTGACGGGTGGCTTAAGATCAGTCAAGGATTGCTCTTAAGCTACAAATAGCAACAACATCAGGAAGAACGTGTATGCAAGTTGTCACATCGGAACAGGGTTGCGTCAGTATCATTACGCTTACCGGAAGGATCGACGCAACCACGGCGAGCAGTTTTGAAACCTCCTGCCGTGAGCTTCTGGATTCCGGGGCCAAAAAGGTCGTGGTGGATCTTGGTGGTGTCGAATACATCAGTTCCGCAGGGTTACGGGTTATTTTGACGATGGTTAAGGCGAGTAAGGCCGCCGCGGCGACGCTGGCGTTCTGTTCCATGCAGTCGATGGTGGCGGAAGTTTTCAAGATTTCGGGATTCAGCTCCATGCTCCCCATTTACGCCACGCGCGACGAGGCCGTCAGCGCCCTTTCCTGAGGAGGCGATCATGGCGACGCTCAGCGTTCCGGCCAGTCTTGAGCAGCTGGCGAATGTCAATACCTTTATCCACGAGACCATCCCTTCTTCGTACAGGCCGCTGATCCCGCAGGTGGAGCTTGCCGCTGAGGAACTTTTGGTCAACGTATTCAGCTATGCCTATCCGGATGTCCCGGGTGAGGCGCAGGTCGCCTGCCGGGAAGTGCGGCTCGACAACGTTCCCTATTTTTGCTTCAAGGTGCAGGACTGGGGCGCCCCTTTCGATCCTTTTCTTGAAGCGCCGGTCCCGGACGTATCGCTCGGCGTGGACGAGCGGCCCGTGGGTGGGCTCGGCATCCATTTGATCAAGTCCGTAGTGGCCCACTATACCTATGCCTACTACGAACAGTCGAATATCATCGAACTCTATTTCGCGCTGCCCGAGTGATCCGCGTCCTGTGTTTTTGCCTGGCGGCGGGGATGTTCGTATCCGGCACGGCTTCGGCGGGCGTCATCCTGCATGAGGAGCGCTCGACGGACGAGCGCCCGGCCCAACGCCTGCGCCCAGTGCATCCCGGCGCCCAACCCGAAAGCCCCTTGCCGCCGCGTCCCTCCATTCCTACTGAAAACCTGCTCGACCAGATGGATATTTACGCGCTGTCGCCCCATGCGGCGGCGCTGTCCCTGCCGCGCATGGTGTCGCCGCAACTGGTTCTCCGCGCCCATGCCGGAAAAGGGACGCTCCCTCCGCCCACCGTCTGGCGGGAACTCGTGGCCAAGGCCAGCGGCCGCTACGGGCTCGATCCCCGGCTTATCGCGGCGGTGATCAAGGTGGAGTCCAATTTCGAAAACATCGCTGAATCGGAGAAGGGCGCACAGGGGCTGATGCAGCTTATGCCGGGGACGCAACAGATGCTCGGCGTCATCGATCCTTTCGATCCCGAGGCCAATGTGGACGCGGGGAGCCGCTATCTGCGCCAGCAGCTTGACCGTTTCGGCAGGCTTGATCTCGCGCTCGCCGCCTATAATGCCGGGCCGGGCAACGTCCTGCGCTACGGGGGCATCCCGCCTTTTGCCGAAACGCAAGCCTACGTGAGCAAGGTGCTGTCGCTGCTGGATGCCGACAACTGAGCGCTCTGGCTATTCTTTTCAAGGAAAAGACTCTCTCGAAAACGTCCCCGCCGTATTCATCCGCGCTTCCTCTTCTTTTCCCCTTTCCCCACAGAGCCCGCCGACAGACAAAGAAAATCCCTCGCTGCACGGAAAAGCCGCCGCGAGGGATTCAATAAGGGTGAAAGCTTTTGGTGGAGGAGGGTGGTGGGGAGGAGGCCCCTTTCTAGAGAAAGGGGCCTCCTCCCCACCACCTACCTGCTACCATCGTTACTCATCAAACGTGGGCCGGTTCTCCGCCTTGATGGCTTTGCGGACATCGACGAATTCGGGTTCGCCCCACGGGAGGGCCGGGGTGCGCTTGGGCGTCACATTGAGGAAGGTACTCTCGCCGTTGATCTGAACGCGCACGGCTATGGTCCCGTCGGGAGACGCCTCGGCGGCCCGGACGCCTTTGGGCGAGTAGGAGGCCACGAGGCTGGCCGCGTCCTGAAGCGTTTCGTTGTCCCACGGGGTGAGCTGGCGGGCAAGTGCGAAGGGGCTCGGAAAGTCACGCACGCGGAGGATGGCGTCGCCGGGACGGACCAGACGCTCCAGCGCCGAGTTGTCCGCTTCGTTGCGGCCCATCGACAGCCAGTGATCACCGAACCAGTACTGCCGCCCGATGTTGGACAATTCGAAGTCTTCAACCGTCGGCTCTTTGAGGCGCGTCAGGACCGGCCAATAGCGCCGGGAATTTTCCTTTTCCGCCAGTTTGCACCCTCCGGCGGGTGTGGGGATCTCTTTCAGGCCCATTTGATCGGCCAACGCCATTTGGGACTTCCGGCCGCGCCCGAAGATGCCGAGCAGCTTGTTGCGATCCACCAAGCCAGAGATTTCAGGGGCGGTCGGATCGAGCAGTTGGGCGCTGAGCGGACGGAGGAGGGATTCCTTAACCTCTGCGTCGCGGCGGATGACATTGAGGGTGTCGCGGCGCTGGGACATGGGGCGCTGCCCGAGCACTTCACCGGAGATAAGGAATGACGCTCCCCATTTTTTCATGAGTTCCCGCGCTTTGCGCATCATGAGGATTTTGCAGTCGACACAGGGGTTCATGACTTTGCCGAAACCGTGGGCGGGGCGTTCCCTCAGGAGGCGCACGAACGCTTCACCGACGTCCACGGCTTCCACCTCAAGGCCGTACACCTTCTCCCAGTGGGGGATCAGTTGCGGCTTGCCGAAAAAGGGGGTGACAAAATGCAGGCAACGGACAACCAGCCCTTGTTCCATGATCAGGCGGGCAGCGAGGATGCTGTCCAGCCCGCCGGAAAACAGGGCAAATGCATGCGGAGTGGAGGTATTCATAAAGCTATTCTACTGCGCCGGATACATGAACACAAGCGTCTGTTGTGTTGACGCACAAGGGAAAAGGGCATGGCGTCGGCGTTTGCCGGATCGCACATGCCCTTTTTTATGGGGGCATCGGACGATGCCCCGAATGAGGTGTGGGAGAACCGCGGGACGCATACGGGTTCTCTCGACCCCCTTAGACAGCGGAAAAACTGACTTTAGGGATGATCTTTGAACTTGTTCATCAGGTGTTCGTTGCCGCTGTGGCAGGGCGTACAGTCCATTTTGCCCTTCTGAATATCGGCTTGCTTGCCCGAAGCGTGGCATTCGCCGCAGTAGGCAACGGATTGCTGTTTGGGGAACGCCCCCTTCCAGTCCTTGCCCTTTTCGATTTTGGCATTGATGATTTCGATGGCCTTTTTGGTAACGTCGGCGGTGATGCGGCCGCACCGTTCACTGCGTTCCTTGCTGCTTTCTTCCATTTTGTGCTCGTAGCACCATTTGGAGACGGAAATGTGGCAGAGGACGGAGTCCGACGCATTGGACGGGATGGGACCTTTTACGCCCTGAGCCGCGTCGCCGGGATCATAAATGGGGAGTTTTGTGGTTTCATACCAGCGGAAAAGTTCACTGACCATGGCGTCGCGGTCCTTACGGCCCCAGAACAAGGCGAAGGCGGCCGCCGCACCATACAGCGCGCCGCAAATGGTGCCCCAACCGGAAACGCCCGCCTTATTGGCTTCAAGCATGGTGAAGGGGAATTGGCTGTACGGCGCGCCGTACTGCTCGCCCATCATGCCGACGATGCCGTAGAAGGTGCCGTAGCCGCAGGCATAGCCCTTGTGCCAGTAGCCTTCGTAGGCAACCGGGGCGCAGACATTGGGATCAAGCTTGTGAGGTTTCCAGCCGAAGTCTCCGTTGGCTTGATCAAAACGCTTCATCTTGGGATCAGCCGCAATACTGGTCCCCACAACGGACGCGACGGTACCGCCGACGGCGAGACCACCCAGTGCCCCAAGCATCGCTCTTCTGGTCAGTTCCATAGCCACTCCTCCTTCAAACTTGTTTGTTCTTTTCCGCTCAATATCGTTTTTGCCCGTCATAGAGGACGTCCGTTCGGCATTTTTGCCGATATTGGGTGATAAAAAGAGCCTTCTAAGCTTTTGTCCGCAACGCATGGCCTGCGTACAGACGTTTATCGAACGGGTTGTTCGACAATTCACGTGAAGGATGCCTTCAATCCATTATCCTGTCAATGGGGATTAACGGAAAAAGAGGATAGCTCCGTATGAGAGCTTTGCGTTTCTGAGCGTTTAGAGAGCAAAAAAAGTGCCCCGGGCGATTACGCCGAGGGGCACCTTGTTTTCATTTTGGGAAAACTACTTGGTTTCGTGGAGCCACGCCTTCATCTTTTCCAGCTGGCGCGCCACGGACAACGGGCCGGTGCCGCCGGGGGCGTTCCTGCGGGCGACGGCGGCGCGGTATTCAAGCACGTCGAACACATCGGGGCCGATGCGATCGCACAAGCTCTGAAGCGCGTCAAGCGGCAGGGCTTCGAGGGAAAGGTTCTTCCCTTCGGCCAGCGCCACGGCGGAACCCGTGATGTGGTGGGCCTCGCGGAAGGGAATGCCCTTTGTGACCAGATAGTCCGCAAGTTCGGTCGCGTTGAGGAACCCGGCGGTGAGGGCGCGGGCCATGCGGACTTCATCGAAGCGCAGGGCCTTCATCATGCCCGCCATAAGCTCCAGAGACGTGCTCAGGGTGCGGTCGGCGTCGAGGAAAGGTTCCTTGTCTTCCTGAAGGTCGCGGTTGTAGGTCAAGGGGAGGCCCTTCAGGATGGTGAGCATGGCGGTCAAATCGCCGTACACCCGGCCCACCTTGCCGCGCATGATTTCGGCGACGTCGGGGTTTTTCTTCTGGGGCATGATGGAGGAGCCCGTGGCGTAGGCGTCGGGCAGCTTCACGAAGCCGAAAGCCGGGTTCGACCACAGGATGATCTCCTCACAGCAGCGGGAGAGGTGCATCATGGCCGTGCTGGCGCAGAACAGGGCTTCAATGACGAAATCCCGGTCGGACACGGCGTCCATGCTGTTGTCGAATGTGCCGTACATGTCCAGTTCGCGGGCCACGGACGCGGGATCGAGCGGGTAGGTCGTCCCGGCGAGGGCGGCCGCGCCGAGGGGGCTGATGCGGGTGCGCTTTTCGCAGTCGGCCATGCGCTGGACGTCGCGGCGGAGCATCCAGGCATAGGCGAGCAGGTGATGGGCGAGGCTGACGGGCTGCGCGGGCTGGAGGTGGGTGCAGCCGGGGAGGATGGTGTCCTGATGTTCTTCGGCGCGGGCCATGTATACGGCGGCAAGCTCACGGGCGAGGCGCTGCCATTCGCGGAGCCGGTCGGAGACGAACAGACGGAAGTCGAGCGCGACCTGATCGTTGCGGCTGCGGCCCGTGTGGAGCTTCTTGCCCACGTCGCCCACGAGTTCGGTGAGGCGGCTTTCGATGTTCATGTGGACGTCTTCCAGTTCTTTTTTCCACTGGAAGGTGCCGTCCTCGATTTCCGCGCGCACGGCGGCGAGGCCGGCGACGAGCTGGTCTGCTTCCTCGGCGCTGATGACGCCCTGCCGGGACAGCATACGCGCGTGGGCGCACGAGCCGGCGATATCCTGCTTGTACAGGGCCCAGTCGTAGGAAATGGACTGCGTATAGGCTTCGACGGAAGCGGCGGTGCCTTCGTGGAACCGTCCGCCCCAGAGTTTTTCTTTCGCCATTGGTGTCTCCGTGTTCGCTGTGCGCCTCCGGCGGCCGGGCTGCCGCCCGGACCTGCTTGGGGGGCATGATGCCCCCCAAACCCCCTCGGCGCGGAACGGCTCCCCATACGGCTGCGCCGCACGGGGAGCCGTTCCGCTTGAGAGGCTTTGAGAGACACCCCATCCATTCAGGCCGGAACCTGCCGGGGGACGTATGCTTGTGTTTGCATATCAAGCCTCCCCGCCCTCCATCGACCTTTACAAAAGTCTTTGGAAGGGGTGGGGGAGGTTTGGAGGGGGCGGGGGAAGCTTTTCTTCAGAAAAGTTCCCCCGCCCCCTCCAAGTCTTTCTCAATCAGCCTTCCAATTCCAAACTACTCCTGCACGACCCAGGGGAGGCCGCGGAGGTTGAGCTGCTCCATAAACGGATCGGGATCGAGCTGTTCCATGTTCCAGACGCCGGGCTGCATCCACTTGCCGGTCACCATCATCATGGCGCCAATCATGGCGGGCACGCCGGTGGTGTAGGAAATGGCCTGGCTGCCGACTTCGGCGTAGCAGGCTTCGTGATCGCAGATATTGTAGATGTAGGCGGACTTTTCCTTGCCGTCCTTCACGCCCTTCATCACGCAGCCGATGCAGGTCTTGCCCTTGGTCAGCGGGCCGAGGGAGGCCGGATCGGGCAGGAGCTTGCCGAGGAACTGGATGGGCACGATCTGCTGGCCCTGGAATTCCACGGGCTCGATGCCGGTCATACCGACGTTGCCGAGCACCTTGAGGTGGTTCAGGTAGTTCTCGGAGAAGGTCATCCAGAAACGGGCGCGACGGATGCCCTTGAGGTTCTGGACGAGGGATTCAAGCTCCTCGTGGTACATGAGGAAGCACTTCTTGGGCCCGATGCCGTCCGGGAAATCGTAGGTCATGGACCACGAAAGCGGATCGGTTTCCACCCACTCGCCGCGTTCCCAGTAACGGCCCTTGGCGGTCACTTCGCGGATGTTGATTTCCGGGTTGAAGTTCGTGGCGAAGGGCTGCCCGTGATCGCCCGCGTTGCAGTCGATGATGTCGAGGACGTGGATCTCGTCGAACAGGTGCTTCTGGGCATAGGCCGCAAACACGTTGGTCACGCCGGGATCGAAACCGCTGCCGAGCAGGGCCATCAGTCCGGCGTCCTTGAATTTCTGCTGATAGGCCCACTGCCATTTGTATTCGAACTTCGCCACATCCAGCGGTTCGTAGTTGGCGGTGTCCATGTAGTGCACGCCCGCTTCAAGGCAGGCGTCCATGATGGTCAGATCCTGATACGGCAGGGCCACGTTGATCACCATGACGGGCTTGTAGCGCTTGATCAGCGCCACCAGCTCGGGCACGTCGTCGGCGTTCACGCGCGCCGTCTCGATGATGCGGCCCGTGCGTTCCTTGATGCTCGCGGCAATGGCGTCGCACTTGGAAACCGTGCGGCTCGCCAGCATGATCTCGGTGAAAACTTCGGGATTCTGCGCGCACTTGTGCGCCACAACGCTGCCGACGCCGCCCGCGCCGATAATAAGAACTCGTGCCATTCTTTTCTCCTTTTTCCGGGGCTCTGCCCCGGCCCCTGCAAGGGACTCAATCCCTTGGCCCGGCTTGATGGTCAATCACCGTCTTCCGTTTTCGGGAAACGGTATCAATCATATGCTCCGAACACCCCGGCACGGCATACGGCGGCATTACCGCCGCCCATCCATGACCGAGGGGGTCCGGGGGGAATCATTCCCCCCGGATAGGGGGTCAAGGGGGGCGGTAGCCCCCTTGCCGCCGGAGGCATTCTACCGCTCGAAGTAGGTATAGCCGCGCAAACCGTCTTCAAAGGTTTGCAGGATCTTGTAACGCTCCGAGGGCGTGATTCGCTTTTCACGTACGGCCCGTTCGGCGGCTTCACGGAGATCCTCAAGGATGCGCCGGGGATCGTATTCCACATAGTCGAGGATGTCGGCCACGGAATCGCCCCTGATCTCGCGGACGAACTGGTAGGAGCCGTCCTCGCTGATGCGGATGGACACGACGTTGGTGTCCCCGAGCAGGTTGTGCAGGTCGCCGAGGGTTTCCTGATACGCGCCCACAAGGAACACGCCGAGATAATATTCATCGCCGTCCACAAGGGGATGCAGATCGAGGGAAGTGCGCATACCCTGCGGGTCGATGAACTTGTCGATGCGCCCGTCGCTGTCACAGGTGATATCCGAAATGACCGCCTTGCGGGACGGGAATTCCGTCAGGCGGTGCACCGGCATGACCGGGAACAGCTGATCGATGGCCCACGCGTCGGGGAGTGACTGGAACACGCTGAAATTGCCGTAGTAGATGTCGGCAAGCGTGCTGTCGATGTCCGCGAGTTCCTTGGGCGTGTGCTTGAGCTTTTCCTTTTCCTCGGCGATGCGGTTGATGATCGCCCAGAAGTACTTGTCCGCGAGCGTCCGCTGCCGGAGCGTAACGCGTCCGGTTATGAACAGCTGGCGCATTTCGTCCCGGTAGTAGACGGCGTCGTTGTAGCACTCCTGAAGGTTGCGGACGGACAGGCCCTGCAAGACTTCACGGAGGTTGACCACCGGTTCCGGCACGTCTTCGGGCAGGACATCGGGGATGCTCTCGCCCGTTTCGGCGATGCTCACGTCGAGGATGTTGAACAGAAGGATGGAATAGTAGGCCACGGTGGCGCGGCCCGATTCCGTAACGATGTGCGGGTGTTCGATGCCCTGCTGGTCGAGGATGGTCATGACCGCTTCCACGACGTCGGTACAGTATTCGTCCATCGAATAGTTGCGGCTGCTCACATAGTTGGTGTGCGAGCCGTCGTAGTCCACGGCGAGGCCGCCGCCGAGGTCGAGATACCCCATCTTCGCGCCTTCCTGCACGAGGCCCGCATAGACGCGGGTGCTCTCCATGACGGCGGTACGGATGTCGCGGATGTTGGGGACCTGCGAACCAAGGTGGTAGTGCAGGAGCTGGAGGCAGTCGAGCATGTCGTGCTGCTTCAGGGTGTCCACGATATCCACCACCTGCGCCGTGGTCAGGCCGAAGGCGGAGCGTTCGCCGCAGGAACCGGCCCAGTGGCCGCTGCCCTTGGTGATGAGCTTGACGCGCACGCCGAGGAGCGGGCGCACGCCGAGCGCGGCGGAGCGTTCGAGGATCAGCTCCAGCTCGCCGGGCATTTCCATGACGAAAATGCACTTGAACCCCATACGTACGGCGGAGAGGCCGAGGTCGATGAACTCCTCGTCCTTGTAGCCGTTGCAGATGAGGCAGGCTTCCGGGTCTTTGAGCTGGGAAATGGCGGAAATGAGTTCGGCTTTGGAACCGACTTCGAGGCCGTGGTGAAAGCGCGAGCCGAACTGGGCGATTTTCTCGACCGTATGCTGCTGCTGGTTCACCTTAATGGGGAAGACGCCGCGGTATTCGCCCTTGTAGCCGAGCGAGGTGATGGCCTTGCGAAACGACTCGTGCAGCAGGGTGATCTGCGAATCAAGAATGTTTTCAATGCGCAACAGGACCGGCATGTCGTAGCCGCGCTCGCGCATACCCCGAATGACCTCGGGGACGCTGACGGCTACGCCCTTGTTTTCGCCGGAAGGATAAATCACGACATCGCCCTCGGGCGAAACGCCGAAGTAGCCGGCTCCCCAGTTACGGATGCCGTACAGTTCGGTGGAATCTTCCACACTCCATTGCTGGAGAGTGCGTTTTATCGCCACGTAACGGAACCTCTCAAGGTAATCGGTTGAACAGGCGCGGGACCCCTGCCCCGTGACACAGCCATCGCAACGCGTTCCAAGCCTACGCCGCCCATGCGGCTGCGGGGTGACATTTCCGCGCCGTTTGACGAACGATACGCTCCGGAAGGAAAACGCCCCGTTCCTCGGGAGAAAATCCGGGGGAACCGGGGCGGCCTGCGCGTACGAAAAACAGTCAAATACGGTTTAGAATATACCGTCAAAAAGACAATATTGTCAACAAGCCAGAGCCCAGCCCTCCGTGCGGAGCGGCGCGTTTTCGCAAAGGATTCCGCACCCCGGCGGAGCGGGGCCTTCCGGGCGCGGCATGATTGCGCGGCAAAAATATCTGTGCTAGGAGAAAGGTTTGGAATCAGCCGGACTTCCGCTTCGGCCGCTTCCGGAATCGTCTTGTGTTTTCCTGTCCGGTTTTAGGTGCAGGTTTGACCACGCCCAACCCTCAGTGAGGAAAAAATGAAACGGATTGCTCTTCGTTGGCTCGGAGCTCTGCTGCTCTCCATCACTCTTGCCGCCCCCGCCCTGGCCGCCGGCAAGCACCTCATCAACGGCATCGACGCCAACTATCCTCCGTTCGCCTACGTGGACGAAACCGGCAAGCCCGCCGGGTTCGACGTCGACTCCATGAACTGGATCGCCAAGAAGATGGGCTTTACCGTGGAGCACAAGCCGATGGACTGGGACGGCATCATCCCCGCCCTGCTCGCCAAGAAGATCGACATGGTCTGCTCCGGCATGAGCATCAGCCCCGAACGCAAGGCGCAGGCGAACTTCTCCGATCCCTACTGGACCATCCGCAAGATTTTCATCACCAAGAAGGGCTCCAAGGTCACCGAAGACCAGATCTACAACGGCAAGATCAAACTCGGCGTCCAGCGCGGCACCAACGAACACGAAATGCTCCAGAAGGCGCAGGCCGAAAAGAAGTACAACTATCAGCTGCGCTTCTATGACTCCGGCCCCATGGCCATCGAAGACCTTCTGAACGGCCGCATCGACGCCATCGGCCTTGACGCCGCCCCCGCCGAAGACGCCATGCGCAAGGGCAAGCCCGTGCAGGAAGTGGGCGTGTTCGGTTCCGACGAGTTCGGCGTGGCCATCCGCAAGGACGACGCCGAAACCATGAAGCTCGTCAACGAAGGCTACAAGCTCCTCAAGGCCGATCCCTACTGGAAGGAACTCCAGGCCAAGTACCTCGGCAACAAGTAATGACGCTCACGCCGGGGGCCGCACGGCCCCCGGCGTTTTCGACGCGCTTACGCAAGACCGGCGACGCGGCCTCTCTCCGCCGTCGCCGCCTTGTTGTCAGGGCTTCCCTCTTCGGGAAGACTGGCGTATGCTAGAACGCTTTTCGCGGAGCGGGCGCGGTCTTCGGCATCCGCCCAGACCCTCCGGTTCCGGGCGCGCAAGCCCTTCTACGGGCCCTGCGCAGAGCGTGTTTCCTTTGAAAGGCGCTACGCTTCAAAATCCATTCAGCCGGAAAACACCGTTTTCGGCGGAATCCACGCCGTGTTGCGGCGCGCCGGACATGCGTTCGGCGTTCGGGCATTCCCCATTTGGGAACGCTTTGACCCTCAACCCCCATTCCGTGAGTCGAGATGCTGGAAATAGTGGACAAAATCCCGGTTATTCTCAACGCCTTGCCCTACATCCTTCAGGGCGGCGTCGTAACCCTCATCACCGTCATCGGATCTCTGGCGCTTGGGTTCTGCATCGGCCTTCCCCTCGCCGTGCTGCAAGTGTACGGCCCTTCGTTCATCCGCCGCCTCATCGGCGTCTATGTGTGGTTTTTCCGGGGAATGCCCATCCTGCTCCTGCTGTTCCTCTTCTATTTCGGGCTGTTCGAGGTCATCGGCCTGAACCTGTCCACCATCACTGCGTCCTGCCTCGTCCTCGGCATGGCGAGCGCGGCCTACCAGTCCCAGATTTTCCGCGGCTCCATCGAGACGCTCCCGGTGGGCCAGTTCCGCGCGGCCCGCGCCCTCGGCATGAACGACGGGCAGGCCATCCGGCATATCGTCCTTCCGCAGGCCCTGCGCCTGTCCATCCCCGGCTGGTCCAACGAATTTTCCATCCTGCTCAAGGACTCGGCCCTGTGCTTCGTCCTCGGGACCCCGGAAATCATGGCCCGCACCCACTTCGTGGCCTCGCGGACCTACGAGCACCTGCCGCTCTACATCACGGCAGGCCTGTTGTACTTCGGCATCACCCTTGTGGGCGTGCACATCCTCCGCGTGCTGGAACGCAAGGTCCATATTCCCGGTTACGCCGTCAGCGGCTCCATGTGAGGCACGTCACCATGAACACCACCCCTATCCTGCGCGCCACCAACATCGTCAAAAAACTCGGCGGCAAAACGATCCTCAACGACGTGTCCCTCGATGTGCACAAAGGCGACGTAAAAGTGGTCATCGGCCCTTCCGGTGCCGGCAAAAGCACGTTTCTCCAGTGCCTCAACTACCTCCTGCCCCCGGACTCCGGCGACATCTGGCTTGAGGGGAAGAAGGTCAACGCCCGCGACACAAGGGAACTGTGCGCCCTGCGGCAGCAGGTCGGCATGATCTTTCAGGACTTCAACCTGTTCGATCACCTCACCGCCGAGGAGAACGTCTCCATCGCCCTGCGCAAGGTCATGGGCTGCAACAAGGCCGAAGCCCGCAACCGCGCCCTGACCGAACTCAGCCGCGTGGGGCTCGCCAAGCGCGCCGCGCTCTACCCCGCCCAGCTCTCCGGCGGGCAGAAGCAGCGCGTCGCCATCGCCCGCGCCCTCGCCATGGACCCCAAGGTCATGCTCCTCGACGAGCCTACCTCCGCCCTCGACCCCGAGCTTGTCGGCGAAGTGCTCTCGGTTATCCGTGACCTCGCGGACGGCGGCATGACCATGATCATGGCCACGCACCAGATGGATTTCGCCCGCGCCCGCGCCACCGACGTCCTGTTCATGGAACAGGGCAAGATCATCGAGCAGGGTGCGCCCGACGTGCTGCTGGCCCCCGGCTCCGGCACGCGTACCAGCGACTTCTGCGGCAAGCTGTTCGACCTGCGCGGCACCGAAAAATCCGACGAGCCCACGGTCAGCGAACTCCTCACCGGCGACCTGTCCCACGACATCACCGACGACGGCAGCGAATCGTCCATGATCCCCGACGCCCCGAAAAAGGACTAGACGATGCAGTGGCTTGATCCCGACTTCATCTTCCAGACGGTCCTCCCCGCGCTCAACCGGGGGCTCGTCATGTCCATCGCCCTGATCGTGCCCTCCGCGACCATCGGGTTCGTGCTCGGCGTCCTCACCGGCGTGGCCCGCGTCTTCGGCCCCAAGTGGCTCCGCAGCCTCGGGAACGGCTTCACCACCATCTTCCGCGGCGTGCCGCTCGTGGTGCAGCTCATGATCCTCTATTTCGGCCTGCCCAACCTCGGCATTTACCTCGAGCCCTATCCCGCCTCCGTGCTCGGCTTCATCCTCTGCACGGGCGCGTACCAGTCGGAATACGTCCGCGGCGCGCTGCTCTCCATCCGGCAGGGGCAGATCAAGGCGGCCTATGCCCTCGGGTTCACCAAGCTGCAGACCATCCTCTGGGTAGTCATCCCGCAGGCAGCCCGGCGCGCCCTGCCCGGCTGCGGCAACGAAATCATTTATCTGATCAAATATTCCTCCCTCGCCTACATCATCACCTGCATCGAGCTTACCGGCGAGGCCAAGGTACTTGTTTCGCGTTCGTTCCGGCCCACGGAAGTCTACATTGTGGCGGGCATCTACTATCTTGTCCTTGTCTCCTTCGCCACGTGGTTCCTCCAGAAGCTCGAACGCAAGTTCGCCATTCCCGGCTTCGGGAAGAAGTAAGCGCAGGGCGCCGCCCTGCACCCGCTGAGGCTCCGCCTCAGACTCCGCCGGGGGGAGAGCCTCCCCCCGGACCCCGGCGTAAACGGAAACGACACAATGAGGTTCCATTACCCACAGAATAAACGGCAACGCCGTTTATTCCATTTTTTAAGAAAACGACACAACCGACATAAAGCCACAACCTCTCGCGTTTCCATAACCGAGGGTTTTTTGGGGGAATCATTCCCCCCAAGCAGGGTCAAGGGGCGGCAGCCCCTTGCCGCCGGAGGCACCACCCATTCTCGAAAAAAGGACATGCTTCAATGCCCGTACAGGAACATATCCGCAATTTCAGCATCATAGCCCATATCGACCACGGCAAGTCGACGCTCGCCGACCGCATCCTTGAGATCACGGGGCTGGTGTCGGAACGCGAAAAACGCGACCAGTACCTTGACCGCATGGACATCGAACGCGAGCGCGGCATCACCATCAAGGCGCAGAGCGTCCGCATCCCCTACAAGTCGAAAAACGGCAAGCAGTACCTGCTGAACCTCATTGACACGCCCGGCCATGTGGACTTCAACTATGAAGTCTCCCGTTCGCTGGCGGCCTGTGAAGGCGCGCTGCTGGTGGTGGACGCCACGCAGGGCGTGGAGGCGCAGACGCTCGCCAA